>QWCB01002928.1_pt1 | contig 13566 bp, 7 predicted proteins | sample 1972511 | NCBI WGS metagenome assembly QWCB01 (sample SAMN09866719, study PRJNA288562) | Human gut metagenome isolate term5_stool, whole genome shotgun sequencing... | isolation source: gut | host: Homo sapiens | place: USA: California
GGGTAGTGTCAAGTATTTTTCGCAAAATGGTTTGCAGGGTCTGGCATGAGTGAAGTCAGCCAGCAATGGAGGCATCTTCAAGGGCGGCCTCCAGGTGCTTCATGTTCATGTACTTCTTGTTGCCCCACTGGGTGCCGGCCACATGGCGCAGCCGGGCACAGACCAGCATAAGGGCGGAATTGCCGTCCGGGAAACTGCCCACCACACGGGTACGGCGGCGGATCTCCCGGTTGAGTCGTTCAATAACGTTATTGGTACGGATGCGAGTCCAGTGCTCGCTGGGAAAATCGCAGTAGGTCAGCGTCTCCTCAATGCCATCCTCTACCTTCTTGGCCGCCTCTTTCAGTTTCATGGAGCGCAGTTCTTCCACCACAGCTTTGGCCTTTTCCCGGGCTGCTTTCTTGCTTTCCTGGGCGTGGACCGCCTTGAGCATCTTTGCCACCAGCTTCACCTTGGAGCGAGGCGTGACCGAGAATACATTGCGGTAAAAGTGGACGGTACAGCGCTGGTACTTGGCTTCGGGGAATACTTCTCCCACGGCCTCCAGCATACCAAGGCACTTGTCTCCAACAATGAGTTTCACACCGTCCAGACCTCGGCCACGCAGCCACTGGAAGAAGCTGACCCAGCTGGACTTGTCCTCCTTCATGCCCTCGGCGGCACCCAGAACCTCACGGTATCCGTCCTCATTGACCGCAATTGCCACAAGAATGGCTACGTTTTCAAATTCGCCGCCCCAGTTACGGCGCAGATAGATCCCATCCACATAGACATACGGATATCGTCCGCCTTGCAGAGGACGGTTCCGCCAATCCTCGATGTGGACATACGCTTTCTTGTTTAACTCACTTATAGTGGAGGGAGAGACTTTGCTGCCCCAGAGGGCCTCGGTAATATCCTCCACACGCCGAACGGATACGCCTGCCAGGTACATCTCAATGAGGGCTTCTTCCACGCTGCTCTCCCGGCGGCGATACCGCTCAATGATGGCGGTTTCAAAGGAGATCCCCTTGAGCTTGGGCACCTTCAGAGTAACGTCCCCGGATGTAGTGGTGAGATTTCGGTTGTAGTGGCCGCTGCGATAGCCCTGACGCTGCTCATTGCGCTCGTACCGGGCCGCCTGGGTCAGCTTCTCCGCCTCGGCCTCCAGCAGTTCGTTGAGGGTTTCCTCTACGCTGCCTCGTACCAGTTCTTTGATTTGGCCCTTGATTACTTCCTCGTTAAGCTGTACAATCTTTTCGGACATGGTTTGCTGTCTCCTTTCAGAATGGTGTGTCGTGACTTCATTCTACCAGAGGGCTGCAAACCATGTCTCTTTTTAACTACTTTTCAATTTGCGAAACTTATTGTACCTTATCCATCACAGCTTGCACATTCATAGCCTCCTAAAACAAAACCTTCCACAGATTTCATCCAGTGGGGAGATGAATTCTGTGGAAGGTTTTGTTTGTTATTATCCAACTTTGCTTCAAAAGTATCGAAGTTCCAGATGTTGTGAAAATACCTAGATATTATGATTCTTACTCGATGACACCATCTGTATCGAAGATATGATCTAGCTCATCTGTGTTTATCGCACAAGAAACCTTTTCACGGATTGCTGTTTTATACATATCTAGTCGTCTGAACTGATTTCTTCCCGCTGCATCCTTACCCATACGGATAAGCTGGATTCTACCGACACCCGGATTCTGTCTTGCGTATTCTGCAAAACCTTTAGCCTTTCCAAGATTGTCCTTAAAGTCTGCACTGTGTGGCTCAAGGATATCGATCACATAGCCAAGGCGCTCATCTTCACGCACTATGATAAAATCGGGATAAGTTGGTTTAATCTCTCCGTTGATTTCATAGGGAATGCACAGTGCCCATGACGCTCTGGAAGGATTGCGAATCCAGCAGACAAAATCCTGCCGCTTTTCTTCCTCTGCAATCAGATCAGCCTCCCAGCCGTTTAGCTTCAGTTTCGCTGTTCCCGTGGTATCACTAACGAACAAGTGATCACGGTATTCTTTGCCACCAGCCTCATGTGGAACCTGTATTGTCTCTGGAAGGCGGAAGTTATGCTTGCTGACCACATCACCATCAGAGACGATGCTGTCGTAATCTCTGCGGATTTTCTCTGAGTTGATAGTGGCAATATATCTGCGATAATCATCATTCAGTCCGTGGAACCGGTTTTCCGCATAGGTATGAAGTCTGTTCATGCAGTTCTCGTCAGCAACAAAAAGAATGACGTCTATCTTAAAAGCCGTGAGGTCACTGAGGTCGCCATACTTATTGCCATATGCCATGCCAATGCCTTCACGTCCCAACTTCACATCGGCAATCTGGAACTGACGTTCAATATCTGTATCGGTCGTCGTAAACATATCATGAACAGAATAGTTGTCCACAGTCTCGCCGAACGCATCAAAAATCTGCGTGGCCAGCTTGAACTGTTTTATCTGCTGCACAAGATCATCGTACTTGCCCGCAGCTTTCAGATCTTCCACATAATCACGAATTATCTGGACAATCTCATTCTGCACCTCTCTGATTGCCTCACGGTGCAGCTTGGACATACTAAGCAGGTGTGCCATCCGATATAGCGATTTGAGGTAATCGTTAATCCGGAGCGCTCTGACATTATAAGAAAGCAGACCGGCATCATTGATAAATTTCATAACCGCTTCACGGTCAAATAAATCCTCTACTTCTTCCTGCTGGCTATCTGGAGCCATAGTTTCGGGTGCAGTAACTGCGCTCGGCTGAGCATCTGCTGTCGGTTTAACATCCGTCTGAACGGTCTGTGTGCTATCGGCGCTCATTTGCTGGAAGGCATTTGTAGGCTGTGCGGGTGTCACTTCTGCTACATCCGGGATCTGTGTCTGCTGCTGTACCGGAGTAGGTGCACCCTGTGTATCCGTTATGGATACCAAAGCTGGCGCCTCGGTACCTTGATTTGCAAACACCTCCAAAGTCATCTGTCCCGGAATTGACATTTGCATTTTCTTCTTCGGTTTAACAGTTAGTGTCTCGAAGCGTTTTCCAGATAGTGACTCGCCATATATGTCTGTCGGAATATCTCCACCCTCAGTGCTCTGCAATGCCTCCACGACATCTTTGACCGTTTCCTCGTTAAAATACGGTAAATACAGATGCACATCATTCAGGACATCATCGACCTGAATATGCATCTGCATCGGAGTTCTGACCATGCGTCCAAGGAGTTGGGCAATATAGGTAGCGTCATTCGCGTGTTTGAAGGACATCATGGTCTCTGCCCTTGGGCAATCCCATCCTGTAGACAGATTTTCTTTAAAGAACACAACACGGATATTTCGGTCATCTGCGATACGAGAAGGTTCCTCATAACGTACTTCAAACCCGTTTACCGTAAGGGAGGCAGTTGTTCCTCCGAAGGTGTGGACTACCTGACCGTTTTCCAGCTTGAATCCTGTCCGCTCCTCGATCTTTGCGATGCAATCATCCAGATTGGTATCGGTCAGCTTGCCCCCGGTTCCATTTAGCACCTGGATGATCAGAATTGGATTCACATAGGCGTAATGCTGCTCAAAACAATACTGCGTCCAATGTTCCCACTTTTCCTTCCAGTCGTCTGCTGCCGCCTGCAGGATAGCCATATCGTTGTTGACCGCACTGGCCTCTGGGTAAGTAATGACAATGCGGTCTTTCAAAAGTCCGGACGCTCGCACTTCATCCGCTGTGACAATGGACTTATGTATGGTTGAGGATGTGCCCTCGACCAGAGCATTGAACCGTTGAGTCGTCGCTGACATACCAATCACCACTGGCATCGGCGAAATATGATCCTCATCGCTACCCTTGATAAATTTCTGCATGATTGTCGTGGCCTTGCTGGCCTCACGTCCCTGCATGCCGCGGTGTGCTTCATCTATGATAAAGTACAGCCTGTCGCTCTTTTCCCGAACAGTATTTGCAAGCGTCTGCCAAATTGTATAAGTCCTGCCATCGCCATTTTTCGTTAGCTTGGAGGTGACCGACAGCTTCTGCGTATTCAGAAAATAAACATGACCGTCCTCAAATACCTCTTTATCAAAGGATTCCTCGGAAACTGTAACGCACTGCGACAACTTGATCTTATCAGCCTTGGAGTCGATCTTTTGCTTTGACTGCTCGTTCAGCTGAGGCGAATCCGAAAGCCAGACGATGATTGCATCCGGTTGCTCCATATACTGTTCATCACCGAAAAGAATAGCCTCAATCAGCGCGGACATAATGATGGTCTTTCCGGCTCCGGTTGGAGCAGTAAAGGAAACCACCTGCGGCGCATGTGTTCTGTGATAGCTACCCATTGCCTCCGCAGTCTTCATACGGATATCAGCAAGCGCCCTTTTCTGAAAAGGGAATAATTCTACTCTCATGGTTACCTCCCTGTATTGATCCTGAAATTATCCAGATAGTCTCTGTAAAGCTGATAGCAGTCTTTGCCATCGTAGGTACAGCTCATCGACCGGTATGCTGTCTCTGAATCCGTTACAATGAAAACTGTCTGGATTTCTGGATGCTGGCTCAATTCGGCATCGAACTCGGAATAATATATTTCATCTACCAGAACAGCCATTTTGTTTTGCGGCAAGATCAGCATGTTCGGGAGACCATCATTTTCAAGAGCCGGGCACTTGCCAACAGCTCCGCCCTTCATCCAGAGCACCGGAAGGAGCTCTCTGAACTGTCTGCCAAGAGCTACGGAAGTCTTGTCGAGGAAGCTCAATTTGAAGAAGGCTGCGTTTGCCTTAAATCCATCAGCCATTTTTATCTCACAAAGTTCTGGATACATCTGCCTTTTACCTTTACGATAAACAGTTGCCTTTGTCGGCTTCCCTGTGGTTTTCGATACAACAGCTATGGATTCATCTACTTCATAGCAGTCACTTTCAAATCCATAGTAACCCTCTAAAGGTTTTCCCTCGATATCTCGGCCTGTCATGCTGGCCATAGTACGAGGCCATGTCACATGCCGAGCAATTCCAAGGGAATCCCACTGGGGATCACCGGGCTTCAGTCCCTTCTGTGTCAGCTCTTTTGCCTCATCTACTGAGACTTCGTTGTTTGTGACTAAAATGCATCTTCTATTTCCATCATCAACCGCATTAAGCAAATTGACAGCATGAAGCGTCGTTCCAGATCCCGCAAAAAAGTCAACAACAAGAGCGTTCGGTTTATTTGCCAAGAAGAAACGAATAGTATCATGAACTGCATATATCGACTTTGGGAATGTGAATCTACTTGTTCCAAAGAACGATTTAAGAAGGTTTGTCCCGCCAGTACTTGCATCGTGTGACCCAATCCGCCACTGTGTTCCCGTAACAAGAGAGCGCACTTCGGTATCTGAAATTATAGAGCCATCTTCGCGATATCCTGTAATCTCATAAACCCCTGACGTTACTTTAGCAATTTCACCTTTTTTTAGATAATAGACCGGAATGCTGTTATCCTTCTTCTTTCCGAGCATTACAAAACCTTGCTTAATTAGCTCACGCAAATTAGTATTTGCAATCTGCCAGTTTCCTTCTTCTCCGTCTCTGCGAAGAGGCCATACTGCAAAGGTTCCTTCTGGCGCTACAACCTCCTCACGGTTCGTTCCATAATAAGGTTCTCCGACGGAATGAATCTTCTTCCCGTCATTAAAAACAAAAATGGGATAGAACTGATTTACGCTATCTTTTCGCAAATAATTTGATCCAGATCTTATCAGCATAGACCAGCGAAGGTGTGTAACCCTTGTATCGTTTTCATTGACATTTACACGCCACTCATCGCTTAGAGGCAGTCTATTAACCTTTGAACTTCCAAATTGAATAACAAAAATGTATTCATCGACACGTGCAAAGCCATTATCTCGTGCCACGCCTCTCGAATTTGTAAGAGTTGATATCATCTGAATACGTGCATCAGGGAACATTTCTTCGAGCAAGCACCCAAGATGCAAATACTCCTTCTCATCAATAGTGACGAGTAATACAGAGTCTTGTGGATTCAACAGTTTCTTTGCGAGCTTCAGACGCTTCTCCATCATGGAGAGCCATTTGCTATGGCGATAAGCGTCAGAACTATCCACATAATCGTTATTATATTTCCAGTCCTTTGCTCCGGTGTTGTATGGTGGATCGATATAGATGCAGTCCACCTTCTCTGCGTACAGGTATTCCAGCAGCTGGAGCGCGTGGTAGTTGTCCGCCTCAATCAGCGTATGCCAAAGACCGCTATCCGGAGCGTTCTCCACGGTATCCAAAGGTTTAAGTGTCGGGTAAATCGGCTCACCAAACTCAGCCACTACTACAAGATCATCCAGCTTGAAGGTCTTCTGCTCGTGTGTCTCGCGGCGGTCGCAGAGTACCTCATCACCGTCCATCTTTACGACAGTATAGATGTCGCTCACATATCCGGTCTTCAGCGCGACCTTGGAGCCGACACGAATTGGCACGTCATAAAGCGGCGTGCACTCCGGCAGATGCTCTTCAAACACAAGCCCGAACTTTTTTTGTTTCATTAGTTTATCTGTTTCCTGCAAAATCCTATCCCTGAGTGTTGGATCGTTGATCTGCCGGATCAAGTCTTGTAATAACGCCACTGTTTCCACCTCATTCTTCTGTGATCGTCTTTTCCTTTATGTGATAATCAATGCCGCGCTCTTGACAGAAAGCCGTCACCTCTGCTGCGCATTCATTGTAAAAGTGCCTTTGTCCTTCATAGGCATTTGCCGTTTTGCTGTAATTCGTTCTGCCGAAGATGATCCTGTCGGTAAATGCTACAGCTTCCAAGATTTCGCTTAAATTCTGCTCTATCATGTTCGGTGTTGGATACGGTTCTATGCTCACCCACGTCTTGCAACCAACTTCGTGAAGCGCTCTCAGCGCTGCCAGTCGGTCTGCACAGGGAACAGCTCCCGGTTCCATCTGTTCCCGGTATGCTTCATCCAGCGTTATCAACGTGATCCCATATTCATTTTCCGGAGAAAGTTCCGACAATTCTATGGGAAGCAATCCCTTCGTCAATGTAGTGCATTTGATACCGGCCTCGTTCAGTTTTCGGATAGCCGCAATGCTCATCTGGGACACCTCTGGATATCCTTCCATGAACGGATCTGTGGTAAAGCAAAGCTGCACAGACTGAATCTTATCTCTGAGCCTCGGTATCTCTTTATCCAGCAATTCAAGCGTGTTTGATACAAGCACTGGCTCAAGCCAGCTCTCGTAATCCTTAATTTGCCCGAAGCGCTTCTTCATCAGGAATGCATAACATGGATATTTGCACCCATGTGCACACCCCTGCACGTGATTCATTGTGTAGTCACCATACTCTACCCCTGTTTGATAAAGCATGGATTTTCGTTTTATCGTCTTCAAGGTGCTTTCATCCTCCGCCTACTTGTTCTTTAATATGTAGTCTGCCATCCGCAGTGCAAGTCCCTGCGCTTTCGGACTCTCACTCGCAATGGCAAGGCAGAATAGGAACATCGGCGAGTTCCTGCTGTTCCTGAAAATCCGCGCATGCTTTGACACACATGGAAAGATTGTCCCAAGTCGAGAGAGGATATACTCCTTTATGTAATCTGGATTTGCGTCCTTAACCATCCGTTCGCCATCGCTCTGTCCGGGCTCCGGGAACAAGTCAAAAAGCGTCATCTGAGGATCTTTCTTATAGAATTCCTTCCTCCATCCGGCATCTCCAAGCAATCGATCTATGCAATCCTCCCATTTATCGTACTTTCCGTTTTTCGGCAGCATACGTTCAAGTGCAGAGAACGGAAACAGGTACCATACGTCTATCGATTTCGTCTGTGCTACATTTTCAAGCGTAGCCCAATTTACCTGCGTCGCATATGGATCTAAGAACAGCAATCCTCTGTTATATCTCCAGTCTACGTTGCTAATAATCTCCGCGAGCTTATCATTCGCATCGCCGCAGTAAATTGTAACAATTCCCCTCATCTGTGGAAACTCGGAGTTTATCATATTCTGAAGTTCTCCTGCCTTCTGAGAGTCCGCTTCTATGAAATAGTAATGATCGAACTTCTTTTCAGACGCCAGTGCACGCTTAGCAGAGCCCACAAGAAACTGCCCGCCGTCACTGGTCTCGATCTCACCGGTTCCAGCAAAGGCATCTATATAAATCTTCTTAAACTTCTGATTTTGCAGTGCAATCAGGTATGCGTCCAGGTAGCTGGTGAAGATATTCAACTTCTCCTCAGTCCAATTGCCACCAAATTTCTGCGACGTTGCCATAAATTCCAATCACCTCATCTATTTGAAACTCAATCTCAAGAAGAGAAAGAGATCACCGTTTCCTTCTTTCCTGTATCAGGATTCACAATCTGCTCAATTTTCGCGCCAAAGAAATCGGTAAGATCGCTCTTTACCTCATTGCGAAATCCCTCTGACGGGAAAATCGGGTGGTTATCCAGAAGTTCCCACATCTCATCCAGCGGCACCTGCTTTCGGCCTCTAAAGCTGCGCTGCAGGTATTTCGCTATATCGATAACATGCAAGCAGCTTTCATCTTCCTCTTCAGCAATCTCACCGAAAAGGTTAAATGACAACTGCCTGTCCTCAACCGAGTGCTTGGTAGATGACTGTGCGCCAAATACCTTCCAAGCACTCTTCTTGTAGAGCTTAAATCCCTCCTTGTTGCTCGTGCAATGAATCAAATTGTAGACAAGCGAGTTCTGCGTGTTATAGAACGGAAATGCCGATACGTAGTACCTGCGAGCTCCTTTCAGTGAATTTATGATTTCTTCCACTCTAGCCTCATAGGCCTTCTTGTCACTTCCGTAAGGCACCAGTTTCTCAAAGTCTTCCAGATAAGTGTTCTCGTACTTTGCCTTTGTCGTTTTCTTCTTGGCGCTTGTGATCGCCCGCACCGGATCTGAAACCATGTGATTAATCATAACTTCACCCCAGTTACGGAAAAACGGTAGAAGTGCTTCCCAGTCAATAGTCGCATCATACGGATCGTAGAGCAGGAAATAATGCAGGTGCCCAGTTCCATATAACTGTGGTCCGATAGTTCGGAGTAGCTCGTGCGCATCACCACAAGAGGTGACAATCTTAAAATTGCGCTCATCCTGTGGAAGATGCTTTTTTAGCTCATCTACGCGCGCTTTATCCTTGTCATTCAAGTAAATGTGTATATTTTTCTCCGTATAGCTTCTTGATGCTTCCCTAAGTGCCTCTGAGACGCGTACTGCTGTACCTTTCACCAATTGTCCGGCATCGTCGGTGTATACACCACTGTTGCACATACAGTCTATAAAGATCAGCCCATTGCAAGACTCAGTCAGCAGCAACTTCTGTGCCCACGATTTGATGTACTCTTCTATCAGCTCAAATTTTTTTATTGTGTGAGGGCTAGCCTTGCTAATTACGTTTTTCTTTTTTGCCGCCATACCATCCACCTCTTATTCAACGATGCCTTCTTGGGAAAAAATCAGATTTCGGATATTCCCAATATCGCAGTTCCGTGTTTTACGCACCTTCGTTAGCATTCTTATACTGACAGTTTAACCTTTAGACAGCTTGTTAGCGAAAGATCATTTGGTACCGACCGCCACCTGCAATTTCTTTCAAAAGGCATCTACAAAATCATACCAAAGTGCTTCAATGCTTCCATAATCGCATTTTCCTTATCCGGCGGGCATTGGGGCTGTTTGGCGTTTTCGGATTTCGGTTTATTGTAGTTCTCACGCTCAATGATGCCGTATTTCTGCTTCACCTGTGCGATATAGAGGTGGCTGACTTTCAGTCCGGTATGTTCCAGAACATACGCCTTGATTTCCTCGTAGGTTGCCTTACTCTCCGCCGAAGTCAAATCCAACTCGTCCATCTTCACTTCGATCTCGATATGTTCCTTGCTTTGAAGTTTGGACAATAAACATACTGTCTCCACATGGGGGGTGCGAGGGAACAGGTCCACGCCGCAGGCGCGGCGGGCGGTGTAGCCCATGGTGGCCAAAAGCGCCAAGTCCCGTGCCAAGGTTGCCGGGTCGCAGGACACATACACCAGCCGCTCAATGCCCATTTTATCAATAGCGGCGAATACCTCCGGCGCGCAGCCCTTGCGTGGCGGGTCTACGATGGCCACATCCGGGCGCACGCCCTGGGACGCCAGCTGCGTTGCCGCACCGGCTGCGTCCGCACACAAAAATTCTGCGTTCTCAATGCCGTTGCGCCGGGCATTCTCTCGGGCGTTCTCCACCGCCTGGGGAACCACCTCCACGCCGATCAACCGGCGACAGCGATCCGCTAAAGTCAGGCCGATGGTGCCCACACCGCAATACAGATCCAGCAGCACCTGGTCGCCGGTCAGACCGGCAAAATCCCCTGCCAGAGCATACAAGCGTTCACATTGGTCGTGGTTGACTTGATAAAAAGCATGGGGGCCGATGGCAAAGGTCTTGCCGCACAGCTTGTCCAGCAGTTCGCCCTTGCCCCAAAGCACCCGATCCCGGTCACCCAAAATCACATTGGTACGCCGGGTGTTGCTGTTTAGCACCACGCCCACCAAACCGGGCACAGCGGCACGCAAGGCGGCGCAAAGTGCGTCCCCGCCGGGCAGATCCGTGCCGTTGATCACAATACAAGCCAGCACCTGGCCGGTAGCCTGGCCCTTGCGGAAATACAAGTGGCGCAGCAGGCCGGTGCCGGTCTCCTCATTATATACGGAAATTTGATATTCTTCCGCCCATTGCAGGCAAGCCGCCACACCGGCGGAAAAATCCGTACACTGGAGCAGGCAATCTCCGGTAGGCACCACACGGTGGCTCTTATAGGCATAAAAACCGGCTACCGGTCGGCCGTCTTGCAGCTGCACCGGGTACTGGGCTTTATTGCGATAGCGCACGGTATCGGGTGCTGCCAGCACGCCCTCCACCTGCAAATCCAGGTGGCCGATCCGCTGAAAAGCATCGTCGATCCGCTGCTGCTTAAAGCGCAGTTCCTCCGCGTAATCCACCGTGCGAAAGGCACAGCCGCCGCACTGGGCGGACACCGGGCAGTCACTCTCCACCCGATGAGGCGATGGCTCCAGCACCTGTTGCAACCGGGCAACAGCATAGTTCTTTTTGGCTTTAATGATATGCGCCGTAACCACATCACCGGGCACGCCGCCGCGCACAAAAATCGGCACGCCGTCCTTGCGCCCGATGGCACTGCCCTCGGAAGTCAGGGCGGTTATATTCAGTTGAATCTCGTCATTCTTTTTGAGTTGCACCCAAATCACCGTCCTTTATCATAGCATAAAACCGCGGGAAAAGGAAGTGTTAAAATGAAAAAGGCGGCGGGCAAATTTCCTTGCCTGCCGCACTTTTTTTGCAGTTTTAACGATGGACGGCCCGCTGCACTGCCTTGACCAGCTCCACCACCGGGATCACTGCCAGGGCCAGCGCCATCGACACACCGTAGGCTGTACCGGACAGCGGAACAAAATCAAAGGCCGCAGCCAACGCCGGCACATACAGCACCACCGTGGACAGCACCAAAGACAGCACCATGGCACCCCACAAATAGCCGTTTTGCCCCATAGAGAACAAACTGGCCCGGCGCGAGCGCATATTAAAGCTGTGGAAGATCTCCGCCATAGACAGGGTAAAAAACGCCATGGTCATACCGGTTTTATGGGCCAGCGGGTCCGTAATATGTACCAGTGCCGCCCAGTCCATTTGTACCGGGCAGGTAAGCAGCAGACCGCTGAAATAAGCCAGCAGGGTCACCGCCGTTACCAGCAGTCCCTGCCAGGCCACATCGAAGCCCATACCCCCGGCAAAAATGCCGTCCTTTGGATCTCGAGGGCGGCGGCGCATGATCTCCGGCTCGCCCCGCTCCATACCCAGTGCCAGCGCCGGGAAGCAATCGGTGATCAAATTGATCCACAAAAGGTGTACCGGCTCCAAAATGGTAAAGCCCAGCAGAGTGGCCACCAAAATGGTGAGTACCTCTGCCAAGTTAGAGGACAGCAAAAACTGAATAGACTTGCGGATATTGTCATACACCCGGCGGCCCTCCTCCACGGCCGCCACAATGGTGGCAAAGTTGTCGTCCGTCAGTACCATATCCGCCACATTCTTGGTCACATCCGTGCCGGTCATGCCCATGCCTACGCCAATATCCGCCGCCTGAATGGCCGGGGCGTCGTTGACCCCGTCGCCGGTCATGGCAGTCACAGCCCCCTGCCGGTGAAAGGCCTCTACAATGCGCACCTTATGCTCCGGCTGCACACGGGCAAACACGCTGCACCGGGCAACGGCATCGTCCAACGCCCGATCGTCCATTTGGCTCAGCTGGGCGCCGGTGAGCACCTCCCCCTCCGGCTCCAAGATCCCCAGCTGCCGGGCAATGGCCGCAGCAGTATCCCGATGATCGCCGGTGATCATCACCGGACGAATGCCCGCTTGGCGACAAGCAGCAATGGCCGCCACCGCCTCCGGGCGCACCGGATCCATCATACCCACCAGCCCCAGGTAGCAAAGTCCCTGTTCCAGTGCCTCCGGCGACCGGGCAGACGGCAGGGACGGGTACTGTCTGGTTGCAGCGCAAAGCACCCGCAGCGCCCGGTCTGCCATACGCCGATTTTCGTCCAGGATCCGGCAGCGCAGATCCGCAGTCAAGGGTACCGCTCTCCCCTGCTGCCAGGTGTGGGTGCACCGTTTCAGTACCACATCCGGCGCACCCTTGGTGTACTGCACCACGCCTTCCGGGGTGCGGTGGAGCGTCGTCATCATCTTGCGGGCAGAGTCAAAGGGCAGTTCCCCCACCCGGGGGTACTGCCGCTCCAGCGCCGCCTTTTCCAACCCCAGGTCTGCCGCGTCCTGCACCAGTGCCACCTCTGTGGGTTCACCCTCCATGCGGTCCCCGGCCCGGTGGGCGTCCGAACACAGCGCCATAGCGGTCATGAGCTGCTCCGGCGGCACACCGGTGCGGGCGGTAACGGTCATTTTATTTTGAGTCAGCGTGCCGGTTTTGTCCGAGCAGATCACCTGCGTACAGCCCAGGGTCTCCACCGCCGTCAGTCGCCGGATCACTGCGTGGCGACGGCTCATTTTGGTCACGCCGATGGACAGCACAATGGTCACCACCGCTGCCAGTCCCTCCGGAATGGCAGCCACCGCCAGAGACACCGCCACCATAAAGGTGGACAGCGCGCCGCTAAAGGTCAACCCGCCTGCCAGTAAGCTGCGCCCTACATCTAACGCAAAGATCCCGGCACAGATGGCCAGCACCAGCAGGGACAAAATTTTAGACAGCTGGGTCAATTTCTTTTGCAAAGGCGTGGCGTTCTGTCCGGCGGTGTTCAGGGCGTGGGCAATGCGTCCCATTTGCGTGTCCATACCGGTGGCAATCACCACAGCACGCCCGCGGCCGTACACCACATTGGCACCCATAAATACCAGATTGCTGCAAGCGGAGGGCGGCAGCGTCTGCCCATCGTCCGACAAAGGGGCTGCGGATTTTTCCACCGGCTGGGACTCGCCGGTAAGGGCGGATTCCTCCACCCGCAGGCCAATGCTCTCCAGCACCCGGCAGTCTGCGGGAATACGGTCATAATGAT
>QWCB01002938.1_pt1 | contig 13529 bp, 13 predicted proteins | sample 1972511 | NCBI WGS metagenome assembly QWCB01 (sample SAMN09866719, study PRJNA288562) | Human gut metagenome isolate term5_stool, whole genome shotgun sequencing... | isolation source: gut | host: Homo sapiens | place: USA: California
ATTCTTTAATGGAATAAGTATTCCAGTAGATGAAGTATGCCTCCACTCATATATCCCTTCTTCATTTTTTGCTTTATAAAATCCAGGAATACCCATTAGATCTTTGTCGTGAAACTTATTGTTTTTAAATAAAGAGTCTATAACAAAGGTATCTCTATCAATGGATCTATAAAGACCTTCCTTAATTTCTTCATCGCTTAAACGCCTAACTTCTGACAAGTGTTTATAATGCTCTTTAGATAAACTTAATTCATTCAAGAAAGCTCTATATACCTTATCTCTTTCGTCTATACTAGCGATATTATCTTCTTCTACAACAAGGTACTTTTTAGCCACCTTATTATGTGCCTTTTTAAGACTTTCTTTGTCAATCTCGTCTGTTGAAAAACGGTCTAGTTCTTCAGCAGGAAAAAGATGTAAATCTCTTGCTATTTTTACAGCAGCATCTACACTTTTCAGATTGAAATACTTAGCAACAAAACTTACAGCTCCTCCGCCTTCACCACAAGAAAAGCACTTATAAATATTGAGTCTTGGTGTAATTTTAAAAGACCCTAAGTTCTTATCTGCGTGAAAAGGACAAAGACATTCATAGTAATTACCTTTTCTTTTAAGAGGAACATATGCTCCTATTACTTTTTCTATTGAAGTTCTATACACAGCTTCAAACAGGTCTTCAATGGTTATCATAAAACTCTCCTTTCTCTTTTTGCACTATATGAATAGGCAACTTAATTTTTTCTTTTACAATATATATTAGGGAGATTTGAAAAAAATTATTCATTAAAAAAAGAACCCTAGCTGGGTTCTCGTTTTCTTGTGGCGGTCTCAAAAAGAGCCTCTTCCACTACTTTTGTTTCAGGAAAAGCTCTTGATTCTAATGTTGTTAAATTTCCTTCAATTTTTAATTTTTCAATAGGGTTATCTCCAAATGCATTTTCTCTGATAATTTTAACTGACGGTGGAATGGTTAGTTCTTTAATTTCGTTAAACCTAAAAGCACTGCAACCTATTTCAGTTAAGCTATTAGGGAAAACAATATTTTCAAGCTTTAAACCTTTGAAAACATAATCAGGTATTTCCTTTAAATTGTTGCATCCACTTAAATTTAAATCTTTTAAAAACTTAAAATTACAAGCTATATCTTTTAGGTTTTTTTCATCAATATAAGCATTGTCACTTAAATCTAATGACTCAACTTCTGAACCAAAGATTGGCTCCCCTGCTTCTTCTCGTTTAAAAGAATCTAAAAAATTAGAAAAAGAACATTTGAGTTTAAGCTCTTTAATATTGTTGAACCAGAAAATACCAGACTCACAATTTAAGTTTTTTGCTTCGATGTTTATTTTTTTAAGTTTATTGTTAATAAAAGCATTATTCCAAATTCTTAAGACATTTTCTGGGATCGTTATCGATTCCAAAAGATTACTTTCAAAGGCATTAACTCCAATGCTTTTTACTTTTTTTGGGATAATTACTTCTTTTAACTTATTCATTGAAAAAGCATTGCCGTCAATAAATTCAAGAGAGTCTGGTAGATTTAGTTCTTCGATTTCATTACTCTCAAAAGCTCCCCAATATATCTGTAAAATTTTATCTGGAATAAAAAGAACTTTAATTTTGTTGCCGTGAAAAGATTCCTGCCCGATAACTTTCAGAGTTTTTGGGAAATTGATTGAGAGGATTTGATTGCTTTTAAAAACTCCTTCTCTGATTAATTCTAAGCATTTTGGAAGTTTAACTTTTGTAATTTTGTTGTACGAAAAAGCATAGTCTCCAATTTCTGTAACAGTATCTGGAATGTACACCTCTTGAAATCCTTTTCTTTGAAAAGAAAATCCAACAATAGAGATAACTTTTTTAAGATCTTCATAATTGCTCGCACTTTCATTGGGAATGACTTCGGGTATATAAAGAACTTTATTGTCCTTAACCTTCTCTTTGCCCTTCTCAGAGAAACCTTCTACGGAATTTTCTTCGTAAATAAAATCTTCAAGAGTCCATCCTCCCCCTACTTCGTATTTATTCCAATCCATAATCCACCTCTAACCTTTAATATTGCATATATTATACCATAAGTAGCCTGAAAATTCAATATATATAAATTAGAAATACACATAAAAATAAAATAAAAAAGAACCCTAGCTGGGTTCTCATTGTTTTGTGGCGGCCTCAAAAAGAGCCTCTTCCACTACTTTTATTTCTGGGAAAGCCTTCGGTTCTAGTGTTCTAATGCTTCCTTGAATATTTAATTTTTTAATTGGGTTATCAGTAAAAGCATGTTCTCTTACAATCTTCACGGATCTTGGAAGGTCAACTTCTTCCAAACAACAACCATAAAAAGATCTATAACCAATTTCAACTAATTTATTAGGAAAAATAACTTTTTTTAATCTGCATCCTTCGAAAGTATAATCTGATATTTTCTTTAGATTGTTACAGTCTCTTAAATCTAGCTCTTCTAAGCATTGAAAAGCATACTTAACATCCTTTAAGGTTTTTTCATTAATGTTTTCGTTTTCACTTAAGTCTAAATGAGTAACCATAGACGCAGAAAAAGCATGATATATCAATCCTTTATCATTAACCATTCCCAAAGAAGAGAGTGGACTTTCTAGTTTAACCTTACTAATCTTGTTATCAGTAAAAACATGAGAGAGACTGCTTATCTCTTTGCTCAGCACTTCCACTTCTTCTATTTTGTTATGAGAAAAGGCTCCAGGACCAATTATCTTAACATTTTTTGGAATTGTTATTGATTTAAGTTCATTGAAAGCAAAGGCTTGAACTCCGATTTCTTTTACCTTTTCAGGAATAACTATTGAGCTTATTTTATTAAGAGCAAAAGCTCTGTTAGCAATTTTTTCAAGAGAATTAGACAACTTTAACTTCTTGATTTGATTATTCTCAAAAGCTCTCCCATATATTTCTAAAACATTATCTGGAAGAGAAAGAACTTTAATTTTGTTGTTTTTGAAGGCTTCAGCCATGATTATTTTTAGAGAGCTGGGAAATGAGATTGAGAGAATGTTGTTATTCTCAAAAGCCTTTATACCTATAATGTATAAGTTTCTAGAAAACTTAACTTTCTCAATTCTATTCTTCATAAAAGCTCCCATATCGATCTCTGTAATGGTATCTGGCATATAGACTTCTTTTAATTTGCTTTCTTCAAAAGCATAGTGCTTTATAAGAGTTACCTTTTTAAGATCTTCAAAATTCTCTATATTTTTATCTGGAATAACTCCAGGGATGTAAAGAACTTTATTGCTCTTAACCTTCTCTTTTCCTTCTTCGGAAAATCCATCTACAGAAATTTCGCCATAAATAAAATCTCCAAGAGTCCATTCTCCTCCTATTTTATAACTACTCCAATCCATCTTTGTCTCCTTTCTTAAAAATCTACCTTAAAAGGCAACTACATCTTAATAGCACTTCGAAACAGTGCATCTTCTACTGCTTTCGTTTCTGGGAAAGCTTTTGGTTTTAATGTTGTTAAGCTTCCGTTAATGTTTAACTCTTTAATAGGGTTTTCTTTAAATGCGTTTTCTCCAATAATTTTTACTGATAAAGGAATGGTGAGTTTTTTAATTTTATTACAACTAAAAGAGCTACATCCTATCTCAACAAGACCTATTGGCAAAACAATACTTTCAAGTTTTAAACCTTTAAAAGTATAATCAGGTATTTTCTTTAAGTTTTTACATCCATCAAGATTTATTTTTTTTAAAAATTTAAAATTACGACCTATATCTTTAACACTTTCTTCGTCAATATAATCGTTGTTACTTAAGTCTAATGATTCAATTTTTGATTCAACAATTAGATGTCTATCTTCTTCTTTAAAAGCTTTTAAAAAATTAGAAAGAGAACATTTAAATTTAACCTCTTTAACATCATTGTTTTTTAAAAAACCATCATCAATATTTAATTCCTTTGTTTCAAGATTTATTTTTTTAATCTTATTTCCAACAAAAGGATCTCCGAAAATACCTTGAACATTTTCTGGAATTGTTATTGACTCCAATAAATTATTTTTAAAAGCATTTGTTACTATAAATCTTATTTTATTAGGAATAGTTATTGTTTTTAAGTTGTTTGACGAAAAAACGCCACAAGTAAGAAATTCAAGAGAATTAGATATTCTTACTTTTTCTATTTCGTTGTTTTCAAATGCTCTACTATCTATTTCCAAAACATTATCTGGAATAAAAACATCCTTAATTTTATTATTTTTAAAAGACTCTTCTCCAATAATTTTAAGTGTTTTAGGAAATTCAATTGAGTCAATTTGATTGTTTAAAAAAGCCATTTGCTTAATTACTTCTAAAGATTGTGGCAATCTAATTTTTGTAAGATTATTATTTGAAAATGCTCCTCTATCAATTTCCGTTATAGTATCTGGCAAATGAACCTCTGTGAGACCTAAGTCGCTAAAAGCATACCATTCAATAGAAGTTACTTTCTTTAGTTCTTCATAATTACTTATTTTATTGTCAGGAACAACTTCTGGGATATATAGAATTTTATTGGTTCGAATTTTTTCTTCACCACTGAGTGATAAGCCCTCTATATAATTTTTTTCATAAATAAAATCCCTAAGAGTCCATCCTCCTCCTATTTCAAATTTGTACCAATCCATTTTTTCTCCTTTCTTAAAAGCCACCTTTTGAGGTGGCTATATTTCAACAGCGCTTTTAAACAGTGCGCTTTCTACTACTTTCGTTTCGGGAAAAGCCTTAGGTTCTAATCTTCTAAGGCTCCCCTGTATATTTAATCTTTTAATTGGATTTCCTGTAAATGCGTGTTCCCTTACGATCTTTACAGACTTTGGAAGGTCAACTTCTTCCAGATAACAACGATGAAAAGCACCGTATCCAATTTCAACTAAGTTGTCAGGAAAAATAACTTTTTTCAGCCTACATGTCTCAAAGGTATAATCTGATATCTTTTTTAGATTCTTACAGCCAGCAAGATCTAACTCTTCTAAACATTGAAAAGCGTATTTAATTTTCTTTAAGGTTTCTTCATCAACATCTTTATTCTCGCTTAAATCTAAATGGGTAACTTCATAGCCAGAAAAAGCACTATAAACAACTCCCTTATCAGAAACAACTCCTAAAGCTGACATAGGACATTTTAGCTTAACTCTTTTGACAGCATTTCCACTAAAGACACCTTGAAAGCTATTTATTACAGGAGATAATATCTCTACTTTTTCCAATTTGTTATCAGAAAAAACACCAGCCCAGATCTCTTCAGTCTTTTCTGGAATTGTTATTTCCTTAAGCTCATTATAGGAAAAAGCTTGGGTTCCGATGCTTTTTAAACTCTCAGGAAGAATTACAGCCTTTATCTTATTTTCAGCAAAAGCTCTGTAGCTAATATACTTAACTGATTTAGGTAATTTTAATTCTTCTATCTGGTTATTCTCAAAAGATCCCCCATATATTTCTAAAATACTATCTGGAAGAGATAATTTCTTAAGTCTGTTGTTTTTAAAAGCTTCCTCTTCAACCACTCTTAGATTTTTGGGGAATTTGATTGAGAAGATTTTGTTGTTCTCAAAAGCCTTTTTTTCAATGTACTCTAGTGTTTCAGGAAACACAATTTTTGTAATTCTGTTATCCGAAAAAGCACACATCTTAATTCCCAATATACCAGAAGGTATATGCACTTCTTTTAATTTACGACCTTTAAAAGCATATTTCTCTACACAAATTGTCTTTTTAAGCTCTTCGTATTTTTCCACATTTTCATCAGGGATAACTTCAGGTATATAAAGAACTTGGTTACTTTTAACCTTTTCTTTTCCTTCTTCGGAAAATCCATTCACAGAAGTTCTGCCGTAAACAAAATCTCCAAAAACCCATCCGCCTCCCACTTTTTGTTTACTCCAGTCCATTTCTAACTCCTTTCTTAAAAGCCACCTAAAAAGGTGGCTATACTCTAACGGCACTTCTAAATAGTGCATCTTCTACTGCTTTTGTTTCAGGAAAAGCTCCAGATCCAATTCTTAAAATTTCTCCAGAAATAATCAATTCTTCAATCGGGTTATTTCCAAAAGCCAAATCACGAATTTCTTCCACATGCTTAGGAATTTTCAGAGATTTGATTTTGTTATTGAAAAAAGCCCTTCTTTGAATTTTTAAGAGATTTTCTGGAAGAGTAAGAGTTGCAATCTCATTATTCTCAAACGCTCCCCAACTTATCTCTAAAATATTCTCTGGAATAGATATAGAGTCAAGCTTGTTGTTCATAAAAGCTTCATCTCTGATAATTTTTAGAGAACTTGGGAGTTTGATTGAGATTAGATTGTTGTTTCTAAAAGCACAATAGCTTATACTTTTTAAGCTATTTGGAAGCCATACAGTTCCAAGACCACAGCCATCAAAGGCTTGTTTTCCAATTTCTGTTATACCTTCAGGTATATATACAGCATCTATGTGCTTGTCTTCGAACGCTCCCCAATCAACTCTCTCAATCTTTGTCAGCTTATATAAGTTACTGGTGTAACTATTTGGTATTATGCTCGGAAGCATTACCAAGGGAAGTGATTTCGATTTTTTGAGACCTTGTGGGGAAAAGCCCGTAATACACTTATCGCCATATGTGAAATCTCCCAAAGTCCATCCTTCGTCAATAGGGAATGTATCCCAATTAGTTAGTTCCATAATATTCTCCTTTCTTTTTTGCAAAACTATGCTACTTATATTTTTCTTATACAATATATATTAGGCTGAAAATAATAAAAATATTCATAAAAAAAAGAGCTGAATCGCTCCAGCTCTTTAAGTATGCATCCGCAAACACACACCTTAATTAATTATATTATATCATACCTAGGTTACAAAAGCAACATATTACGAAGAAATGCAAAAGAAAGCTACCATATTTATCTATGTAGATGAATTTTACCATAAAAAAAAGACCTGAGTAGGTCTCTTTTCTTCTCTAAACCAGAAGCTTGTAAAATACTCCTGTAATAAGAGAAACCGCTCCAAGTCCAGCAGCTGCAACGCCAGTCCACAGACAGCCTGTGAGTGCTTGGGATCTTGCATTTGGATTTCCTGAGGATGCTCCAAGGGAAATAAAGTTCTTGATAAATAGTGCAACCATTGTTACAGCACCAACTCCAGCAAAACCAGAGATGAAATACTTATATTTATCAATTACAGTTTTCCAAGACTCTTTAGCATCTTGTGTTCCAGATACTTTTGGTCCCTTTTCGTCAATTTCAACATTAAAGTCATCCCACATATCCTTCGCATAGACTCTTGAAGTTCTTAGTTGTCTATTTTCTGTACAAATAAAAGGATTCACGAGTACAGAAAATAACATGAACATGGCTAGAAATAAATATAGATGTCTTTTGGAAGTTTCAATTCTTAATGCTTTCATGAAATATTAAGCTTTCAAAAACAAGGTTTTCTTTTTATGACTTAGGTTTAAAGCTTTCCTCCTTCTTCTAATATTCACCTTGTCCTTCCTAAGTCTTCTATATATATTAGGGAAAATTAAAAAAAATTATTCCTTAAAAAAGAAAAAAGACCTGGATTTTTTCCAGATCTATTTTCGTAAGGGCGTGATTATATGAAAAAGCCTGCTTATTTTCCCCATCGCTAAGGATAAATAAACGGACTAGCTGTGGTTAATTTCCCTATATAGGGAGTCTAAATTGTTATCTATAATATCAGGGCAATACAATTCTTTCCCGCATTTCTTGCAACGAATAACTTTTCCGTTATATTTGTATATTTTGCCTTTAACAGAACTTTCTAGGATTTTTTCTGATGTCTCATACTCGACATCATCTCTGCAATTATCGCAAAATATCTTATCTCTTTCCATAAAAACCTCCTATCAAATTAAGCTCCAGCCGTAATATTGAGTATCTATTTCGCTCTTTTTTGGAAATTTTGCAGAGAGATTGTCGATTTTTTCAAGTTCCAATTCATTATCCACATCGTATTTTTTAATCTTTTCCATAATATGTTTCTCTTTAACTCTTGCTTTTTTCCAAATTCTTCTCTTAACTTTAGAATGAGATTTGTGCTTATAATCCATGTATCTATTATATTTTTTAATATTTTTCTCTTTCAGATGATTCCCAGGAAAATACTTTCTCATTCTATAGTTAGCTTTCAAAAGCTTTTCTTTTTCTTTTCTTATGCTCTTTCTATGTTTGTTGTAGTATCTCTTTTCTTTTTGTTTGTTTTTTAGTTGCCTGAATAGGTCATCTGTTTTAATATCATAAATAGTGCAAATATAGCCATTCTCGTGTTCCGCAGGAGTAAACTCCTCCTCTTCTTGTCTGATATAATCTAGTAAATCCATTAGCAAATCTCCTTTTTTTGTAGTGTTATTTAGTTGCCTTTTGGGTTAACCCTTTGATACTTTTGCCAATTCCATAAGAAAGACAAAAAGCAAAATATTTATAGATGCAAAAGAAAAAACCGCTCTTATGTATTCTTTTTTCGGAACCTCTATCTTCCCAAGATCCAAAAGAATATCTTTGTTTTTTAGAATTATCTTATAATATACAAAAAATAAAAAGAGTGTAATCAGGGATAAAAAAACTTCTTCCCTATGCATTGATTTATCCCCCTTTCTTAGGTTGTTGTTTTGAGGTTTTAGACCTACATGAAATTACATAACTCTCAAACATTTTAAATACAGACAAAGGCAAACTCTAAGTTTTAGACCTACATGAAATTACATAATTCTCAAACAGAGCACCTTGTTAACACTTCAATGAACCTCTCCACCTATAGCAAGATAGAGTGGAGTTTCTTTATTTGCATTAAAAACAAAACTACAGTTTTTTAATAAGCTCCGACAACATAAGTCGTCTTTCCTATAAGGATGGTTCACTACACCCTCTATCCATTTGACTGGACTACATTTAAACATATCAAGGTGCAAGAATTTCACTTTGAAATTTTAGCTGCATATAAAAATTCACAATTCTTTTCCCGAAAATGATATAATATTCGGGACAAAAAACTTTGAATCTACTTTTCAGAAAGCTCTTTTACCGCATCCTCTGCGAGCTCTCTTTCCTTATCTAGTTCATTTCTATAGTCTATTGTTTTCATCTTATCCAGTACTTTTTCAGCAACTACATCATTAGCAACAACGGTAGTCTTCCCAGACTTTGTGTCTATAATTTCAATCGCTCCGCTGTATTTCCCGCAAATTCCAAGAGATATTATAGAAACAATTGCTAAAGATACAACTAACAGCTTATCTTTTATCTTATAGCTAGAGTTTCCTTTTTTAGATAAATAAAAAGCAAGAATCAAGGCGGCGGCAATTACTGAAGTTATAAAAGCCGAACCTTTAACTACTCTATAATCAGCTCCTTTGAACAAACCTGATACGTACAGTGCTCTGTATTTTCCCATTATAAATCCTCCTTAGTTTTTTGCCTTTCTATATCCCGCTGCGATTGCATCTTCTTCTGTTTTGAAATATATAATATTTGCCTTACTTACTTTGTCATAACTTTTCCCGCCTGGCAAATGATAAATTTTAGATTTAACATTTCCCCTGATAGGATCCTCTGGATTACCCCTTGTAACGGTTTCTTCCTTATCAGAACCTTTTCCATCTACTGGTTCCCCATCGTCTCCCCAGAGCCCTAAATTATTTTCCCTAGCCTCTCTCTCCAATCTCGCAAAAAGATCTACATATTTCACGTCAGGAGGAAATGTAGAGAGGTTTGCGAAACCTTTTTTTAAAAGAATTGCGTTAAACATATATTGTTCAATCTCTTCATCTGTAGGTTCGTTGGTTGCTGGCCTTTTAAGCCAAATATATCTAAGCATCCTTCCATATCTATCTCTATCAGAAACATCTTTCTCTAAGTAGATTGTTTTGTCTTCTAAGTTCATTTTTGTAAAATCAGAAGCTTCTTTTCCGTAATACTCCACACCTTTTTTAGGATGAACAGACTCTGGAGTATTTACCAAAACGAATCTTATTTTTTCTTCAACTCCGTCTACATTTGCAACAACCGTATCTCCATCTACAACTCTAACAACCCTCGCTTCAGCGAAAGTGTTAGAACTTGATGGAGGTTCTTCATCCTTTCCTAAGTTATCAATATTGTTTTCAGCTATTGTTGGCTTATCGTCTACTATGTATGGTTTATTGTTACATCCAGTCAGTGAAAACGAACCAACTATCAATAAAAGAAGCATTAGTAAATATCTTTTTCTCATAAAATCCTCCTTACATCATTTTCTTATATTATACCATATCTAGTCTTATATGTCAACATAATATTATTTATTACGATTAAGAAAAGAGCTTCCTATAATGAAAATTCCTAATGCGACTATCTCGACACTACGCCAACGCTGTATTGCTCACCTTTCGTTTGGCAAAAGAATTAAGCAAACAATAGTGATTGCAATATATGGAAATATTTCGAAAAAAAACATCATCAAAGCTCTTTTCAGGGGTATTTTTTGATTTGTTAACATATCCTACTTCAGCCTTTACTCCGTCATCTTCTTCGTCTTCTTTCTCCTCAGTTTCCCCACCTTTTCTATATTTCTTTCTCAAGCCCTTATTCAGGCTTTTTTCTCATATTTTCCGAAAGGTTTTTCAAGAGATTTCCTTTTCTCTCTCTTTCTTGAGAGCTTGCCTGAGCAGGAGCTTGAGTCGTTTTAAAGTTTTCAGTCATATTAGAACTATCTTGGATTATACTAGATTCAGTGTTCTGAGCTGATTGAGAGTTTTCCTGAGTTGCTCCAGAAGTACTAGAAGCTCCAGAAATACCTGAAATAACTCCAAGGCCTGCTCTCTTTCTCTTCTCTTTAATTTCTCTTATTTCTTCCTCTGAATCTATCTTTGTAACCTTCTCCACAAGAACTTGCATTTTGTAAAAGTTCTTCTCGTTAACTTTAATATAGCCCGCTTGCAGTTCTCCCACCACTCCAATTCTACTTCCTTCATCGAAGCCTTCAGCAATCTTTTCAGCAACATCACCACAAGCAACACACATTATTAAATTAGGTGCCTTTTTTAACGGATTGTTACTATCCACTGAAAGAAGGATGCTGGTCTTCGCAAGAGCTTTTGGAGAGTAGTGGAGTTCTGGGTCTTTTGCGAGCTTTCCTACGAGATTTACTGTATTCAAATAAACTTACCTCCTTATAATGAAAATTTAGAGGTGCTACAAGTGTAGCACCCCTAGTTATTTAGTTATTTTTAGAAAAATTAAAGCTTTTTGTTTCTGCCTTTAACTTTTCAATCAAAACCTTCATTGTGTCGATAATCTCTGTATCTGTCATTTTGGATTCAAAAAATATTGCACTCTCTTTAATTTGTTTAGGAGACTTAAGCCTATTTTGAAGGCCTTCTGGAGCAAAATATTTAGACATTTCTCCTTGAAAAATAAGATTTGTTAGCTCTATGTTTTTTACCTCGTAAGCAGATTCAACAAACTTTTCCCATGCATCGCCCCAACCATTAACCTTTAAAGTTTTTCCAAACATTAGACCTTTAGTTGGATAAAATCTTGAAGGAGTCTTTATTTCATCTATATGACGTTGAACTTCTTCTTTTTTATCATTGACTCCTTCTGGGGTTGGAACATATGGGAAAATTTCATCTATTAATATCTTCGCTAGATTTTCTGCCCTTTTCTTAATAGCATCTTCATCCCATGTTTTTGCATTAAGAATATCTTTACTTAATATGCTATCGGGAGCATATAGTTTTATAATTTCCTTTTTATCTTTGAAAGGCTTTTCCTCTATTTCTTTATAAAAACCATCATATCCTGTATGAGTTAAATTCCCTAAGCTATAAAGGTAAGTTTCACGAACCCTTGCATAATCATCTTTTCCAACTTCGTCTCTCCATTCTTTTGAGGTTTTAATTGGAAGAATGTGTTCAAGTTCTCTTGGGTTAAATTTAAAATTTTCCTTTGACTTGTTTTCAAGAACCGTAAATAAATATTTTAATGGTTTTTTCTTAAATAAAGGATTGCGTATCAGTGCTTCTTTAAAACTACTATCAGAAGGCATTTTGCTTTTAACTTCATCGTTGCAGGTATTAAAGTTTGCAACAAATTTTTCATAATAGTTGTCATAATTATTATCATCAATTGCCCAATCATAAAATGTTGTCATCAAAATATTAAATGACCCGATTGAACCCGTTACAGTTGCACGAACCGCATAAGTTAAAGTATATTCCAATACTTTAGTTAAGGCGTCTTCGTCTATATATTCTTTCTCAAAGTCTTCAAAGAATTTAAAAACAAGAGCCATTATTTTTTCTTGACCAATATAATATATTCCGTGCAAATAGTCTTGAATTTTGGAATTATAATAACTCTTCCTTCCAATATAAACAGAATAACACTTAGATAGCATTTTAAGTTTTTCAAGCATTTCTTCAGAGGTATAACCACCTTCTCTAAAAATCTGTTTAAATCTATCATAACCACCGTTTTTTTCTATACGGCTAACGACGAAGGAATTTATACACAATCTTACGAAATCATCAACATTAGATCTTCCAACATTAGATTCAACCTCTATCCAATACTTTTCATATAAGTCTTCTTGCCTGTCAGCCTCCATTAATAAAAAGTTTTTAACAAGATCTGAAAGTGTAAGAGCTACACCTGTGGAATTTATGGATTCAAATACTTCTTGAGGCATATCTCCCTCACCTGTATCGAAGATCGCTTCAAAGATTTCTAATTTCTTAATTCCTTCCATAATATCTCCGAGATCTTTTCCCCCTGAAAGGCTTCCATTAATCAACTTCATGAACTCTACATAATTCTTGTATATATTTGAATCCCTGTTCATTTTTTCAACTTTGTTATTGAAAAGGAAGTTAATTTGTTCATCGTCTTCTTTATTAAGAATTAGTTTCATTTTTTCTTTTTCATTGCAATTTCTGTTAAAAATGATGTCTTCAATTTCAGTTTTAACAAACGTAGGTTTTCCTTTGATTGAAGCATCTAACATTGCCTTCATAAGAATATACATAGTAGCTATTCTTTGTTGACCATCAATTATTAAAAGCTCATAAAGATCTTTTTCTGAATTATATTTTTTTGCATAAGCTATATAACCCATGAAGTGTTGTCTATCTCTCTCTTTCGCTTCTAAAATGTCTTCATAAAGTTTTTTACATTGAATTTTGCTTCAGTCATAATTTCTTTGGTAAACTGGAACCACAAAAGTATGTCTATTCCTTCCTAAAAAATCTCTCACAAACCAAGATTGGTTACCTCTCATGTAGAGTACCTCCTAAATTATTTAATTCTAACTTTTTGCAAAACATTCTTTACAATAAGCTTTATCTGAACTATATCTGTATTATACCATACTTAGGGTAATTATGCAACATAATTTTGAAAATAATCAGAAACTTTTCTTGAAGAACTTAAATCCTTGGATTTAACGCTCACTAAAATAAGATTATCTAACTCATAGTTGTTAATATCGTTATCGAAAAAGACAATTCTCTTACGAGAAAAATCAACATCATCTATA
>QWCB01006180.1_pt1 | contig 13519 bp, 14 predicted proteins | sample 1972511 | NCBI WGS metagenome assembly QWCB01 (sample SAMN09866719, study PRJNA288562) | Human gut metagenome isolate term5_stool, whole genome shotgun sequencing... | isolation source: gut | host: Homo sapiens | place: USA: California
ACAAGACCTGCCAAGAGAACTATTCCCAAAACATCTAGTTTTAGTGCGAATCCAACGACAATAATTAATATTCCTATGAAAACTAAATATTCTCCCATACTTTGCTCCTTAATTTTTATTAGCCAAATAGATTTTAGCTTCTTAAAATTATACCCGATACTTTTTTTATTTTAAACTTTTAATTAAATTTTATTTTCAATTTTATTGTTGCGTTATTTTTATTCGTTAAATTTATAATAATTAATCTCAAAAAAACAGACCGTAAAATTTACGGTCTGTAAAATATTAAGCTTCTTTAACAGCAGCTTCTTGAGCTTTTGCTTTAGCTTGTTCTTCTTTTATTTTAAGTCCTGGATAAATTGCTTTAGTAGGACATTTGTCTACTGCTTTTTGAACTTGTTCTGGATCTAATCCTTCAGCGTTGTTGAAGTGAGCTAAGTTATCTTCAACGCTGAATCCATCTGGACACATCTTAGCGCAAATTCCACAAGCAATACATCCAACTTTACAGTATTGTCTTACATCTTTACCTTTATCGTGACTGTTACATCTTACATAAACGTCTTGATCATAGTCAACAAGTTTAATAATATTTCTTGGACAAATTTCAATACATTTTTTACAAGATGTACATTTTTCTTTGTCTACTAATGCAATGCCATTTACAATGTGAATTGCATCAAAGTCACACACATCTACACAAGTCCCACAACCCAAACATCCGTCTGGACAAGTTTTGCTTCCACCTTGAAGATTATGGTTAACTCTACAATCCATAATACCTTTGTATTTGAATTTTTCAGTAGCGTGAATTTTTCAGTAGCGTATTCGGGAGTTCCTTGGCACATTACGCATGCAACTTGCTTTGCAGAATCCACTGCATCAGCTCCCATGAATGCTGCTAGTTTTTCGGCAGTTTCTTTTCCACCAACTGGACAAGAATTACAAGGTGCTCCTTTGTTTACGATGGCATCTGCAAGTCCATCGCAACCCGGAAATCCACAGGCACCACAGTTTGCGCCAGGTAACATTTCTCTTACTTTAAGTACTCTTCTATCAACTTGAACTTCGAATTTTTTAGATGCAAAACCCAAAAGCAATGCAAATAAAATTCCTAGTGCTCCCAAGATTATAAATGGAGTTAAAATTGTCATTTATTACCTCCTATACCAATCCGCCGAATCCGAAGAATGTCATCGCCATTAATCCAATAGTAATAAATGCGATTGGTACACCTTTAAAACTTTCAGGAATATTTTTGTTCATTGCGATTCTTTCTCTGATTGCAGCTAATAAAGTTATCGCTAAAATGAAACCTAGTGAAGCACCGATAGCACTTGCTAATGTTTCAATTAAGTTGTATTTTTCTTTTACGTTTGCTAATGCAACACCCAATACTATACAGTTTGTAGTTATAAGAGGCAAGAACACACCAAGTGCGGAGTACAAGTTTGGACTCATTTTCTTTAATGCCATTTCTACGAATTGTACCAATGTCGCAATAACCAATATGAACACTATCGTTTGTAAGTATTCAATGTGAAATCTTTCTAGTATTTGAATTTGTAGAACGTAAGTTACGACAGATGCTATTGTGATTACAAAGAATACTGCCATACCCATACCAATAGCTGTTTCTGTTTTTGAAGATACACCTATCAATGGGCAAAGTCCTAAGAATTGACCAAATACGTAGTTGTTTACTAATAAGTAAAGAACTATTATTTTAAATATATTTGCTAACATTAGTCTTCACCTCTCATATTGTTCTTCTTTCTTTCTTGTCTTGATAAGAAAGAATTGTAAGTAGCTAACAATATTCCAAGTACTATGAATGCTCCTGGAGCTGCTGACATAATACCAATTGGAGGAATATCTCCTATTACAAGTTTTCCTAAGATTTTTCCTGAACCTAATAACTCTCTGATGAATGCAACCAATACGATTACAATACCATATCCCAATGCATTTGATATACCATCTAACAATGACAAGAATACGCCATTTTTAGATGCGAAAGATTCGGCTCTCGCTAAGATTATACAGTTTACAACGATTAGAGGAACGAATGCTCCTAATGAAGTGTATAATGCTGGAACAAATGCTTGAAGCATCATTGAAACTAATGTTACGAATGTTGCGATTACAACGATATATGCCGGAATTCTTACTTTATCCGGAATAAAATTTCTAAGTAATGATATTACTATGTTTGAACAAATCAAAACAAATGCGAACGCCGCAGTCATACCAATTGCGTTTTCTACAGATGTTGATACACCCAGTACAGAACACAAACCTACCAATTGGATTAAAACTGGGTTGTTCTTAAGAATGCTGCTTTTGAAAACTTTAGCCGCTTTACCTTTTTCCATAATTTCCCTCCTATTTTAATCCCGCATTTGAGCTACGTTCAATGCGTTTTTGGCTGCTGTAGTGGAGTATGTTGCACCACTTAGAGCTTGAATTTCGTTGTCAGCTTGTGGTTTTTTCACAGCTGATATTTCTTTTTCCATAGATTTTCCAATAACTGAATTTACGAATTCTGGATCTCCAATTCTACTTCCAATTCCTGGAGTTTCTTGTGATTCAAGAATTGAATATCCAACGATTTTATTTTCATTGTTTACACCAAATACGAAAACAACATTTCCTGAATATCCACCAGCTCCAATTGCTTTGTATACATGACCTACAGGTTTTCCACCTTTGATAGCTTCTTGTACGTCATCTAAATTTTCGTCTTTTGCTTTCAAATCTTTGATTTTTGCTTCATCAAGTGGTTTAAAAGATTCCGCTTCAGGAAAAGCTACTTTCAAAGATTTTTTATAATTTTCTAATCTCTTAGCTTCGATAATCGGTTCTGTAACTTGGTTTGCAAACGCAAGCACTAACGCACTTATTGCTGTTATCATGAACAATCTAATAGCTAAATTTATTGAACTTCTCATATTCCTTGTTTACCTCCTCTACCAATTGGTGTTGGAACTGTATATTGATCGATAAATGGTACAGAACCAATAGCAAATATAATTTGTCCTTTTGGAGTAACTGGACTAGTTGAATAATCTGTAGCCATGTAGAATGCTCCCAAGATTAAACCACCAATAAATATGTTCATACAAGCGTCTTGAATTCCTACGCCACAAATAAGTAATGTAACAAATGTTGTTGCGATGTAAACTAATGGAATTCTAAGATTGATTACTCTTCTGTATAATAGATAAGCTACACCGATAAGTAATGCTATTGCACTTACTTCCCCGATTGTACCACCCATGTGTCCTATGATGGCATTCATAAAACCAACTGGTTGACCACCTGATAAAACTGTCGCATAACTTTCAGCGTCCACTGCTTTTTGTGTTAGTGGAGCAGTGTAGTTACTCATTGCTTGTGCCCAACTTGCCATCAAGAAAGCACGTCCTGCTAATGCAGGGTTCATGAAGTTTGAACCAATTCCTCCAAATAATTGTTTTACAATTATGATTGAAAATACCGATCCTATAACAATCATTGGAATTGGCAAAGTAACTGGAACGTTGTAAGCCAAAAGCATACCTGTTACAACAGCTGATAAATCGCTAATTGTAGAAGGTTGTTTCATTATTTTTTGATAACAATATTCTGATAATACACAAGCTATAACTGCTGATAATACCAAAACTAAACTTCTCATTCCGAATTCGTAAACACTCACTATCAAAGCAGGAATTAAAGCGATGATAACATCAAGCATAATTCTTTGAATAGATACTGCACTTCTTTGATGAGGAGCAGCTTCTACGATTAAATGAGATAAGTCGTATTCTTTTTGTATAATTTCTTTATTTTCCATAGACTATCCCCTTTTCCTTTGTTGTGCTTTTAATTGAGTCTTTGCGTGTACAATTGCTTCAACTAATGGTCTGTTTGATGGACAAATATAGCTGCAAGTACCACATTCGATACAATCATTCAAATGCATTTTTTCTGCTCCTTCAAAATCACCATTCAATGATTTTAATTGTAAGAACAATGGTAATAAGCCGATAGGACATACATCCACACACTTAGCACATTTAATACAAGGTTCTGGAGAAGCAAGAGTTGCATCTTTTTCGTTCATGCAAATAATTCCACCTGTTGTTTTAACAGTTGGAGCTTCCAAATTGTATTGGCAAGCACCCATCATAGGTCCACCAACTACAATCTTATATGGTGTTTCTTTGAATCCGTCGCAATAATCTACTAAATCTTTGAATTTAGTACCTACTGGAACGTATATATTTTTAGGTTCTTTGATAGCTGAACCTGTCATTGTCACAATTCTATGAGTCAAAGGAATACTGTGAACTACAGCATCGTAAATCGCCATAGCACTTGAAATATTCAAACCTTGAACTCCTCTTTCGTTTGATCTTTGAGCTTTCGAAATCTTCTTACCAGTAATTGCATTGATAAGTCTTCTTTCGTCCCCTTGTGGGTATTTTGTTTTAACAGAGCAAATCGAAATATTTTTCTCATCCTTAGCGGCATTTTTCAAAATTCCGATAGCTTTTTGTTTGTTATCCTCAACCCCTATGTATCCTTTGTCGCAATCCATCAATTTCATGATAATTTTCAATCCACCGATAGCTTTTTGAGGATATAATTCCATGTTAAGTTGGTCACTAGTTAAATAAGGTTCACATTCTGCCCCGTTTAAGATAACTTGCTCGATTTTTACATCGGGTTTTTTATTCATCTTAAGATGTGTAGGGAATCCTGCTCCACCCAAACCTACTATACCAGCTTCTTTTATTCTCTCTAGGATAACTTCTTTTGATAATTGTGTGAAATCATCATTTGTTTCAGTGTATCCTAACTCGTTTAAACCGTCTGATTCGATTACTACGACTTCACCTTTTTGACCATTTGACAATACCATTTGCTCAATTTTCATAACCTTTCCACTAACTGAACTGTGAACAGGTGCTGAAATAGTCGCTTTAGATTCACCAATTTTTTGACCTACTTTAACCTCGTCGCCTACTTTTACTATAGGTGTACAAGGAGCACCAATATGTTGATGCAATGGAATATAAACCATTTTAGGTTCAAAATTTGTATCTAAAGGACAATTTTGAGTGTAGGATTTATGATCATCCATGTGAAATCCGCCCTTAAAAGTCAGATTTTCTAAACTCATTTTTTCACCCCTTTAATAAAATAAAAAATGGTGCAGAGAAAGAGACTTGAACTCTTACGGGATTACTCCCACTGCCCCCTCAAGACAGCGTGTCTACCATTCCACCACCCCTGCGTGATAAAGACCTTTGATCTTGTAAATATTGTATTGGTTTTCAACCTTTACAACGTAGTATTTCGTCTCAGAAGATGGAATATCGTCTAAAGTTTGACCATCTTTCGAAAAAGATTCGTTCGACAACCATTCTTTTACATTTCCAATTCCACCGTTGTAAGCAGCAATCGCCAAATCGTGATTTTTAAAATGATGCAACAAGTACGATAAATATGCAGTACCCATTTCGATGTTTTTGTCAGGTTTTTTCAAATCATCCACTGTAAAGTGAGTATTTCTCATATTGTTAATACTTTCAGCAGTGTCTGGCATCAATTGCATAAGCCCCAAAGCTCCAGCCTTTGATTTTACACTTGGATCAAAGTTAGATTCAACTTTAATGACACTCATAACCAAAAGTGGATCAACGTTGTATTCTTTTGAGTACGTATTAACTAAATCGACATATTTCACTGGCCTTGTCACTGTAGAATAAGCGCTCACGCCAAATCCAACTAAAAACACAATCACAATAATTGAAATAATCGTGATTAAAAATCTTTTAATAAATTTCATAATTTTTTCCTATCTATTAGTTCGTCAACTTTGAGTATTAAATCTGATTCAGTCGTGTTGTTTACAATAACTTCGTCAAATTCACTAATTTTTTTCTCATAATCTAGTTGGGAATTAATTCTTGTAACAGCAGTATCGTAATCAAAGTTGTTTCTATCGATTATTCTTTGAATTCTAATTTCCCTATCAGCTACAACTACCCAATCTTCATCGACGTTGATATATTTGTCAACCAAATTTTTGCTTTCCAAATACATAGAAATTTCTAGAAAAATCAAATCAGACTTTTCCTTCTTAATTCTTTTTACCACTCTTAATATTATATCAGTATGTGTCAATTCTTCAAGCTTTTTTAATAATGTTTTTGAATTAAATACAATTTTAGAAAGTTTTTTTCTATCTATGTTAGAATTTTCATCTAAAATTCCTTTTCCAAACTCATCAATAAGCTTGTAATAAAGATCTGTACCTTGCTCATAGATTTGGTGAGTAATCTCATCCAAATCTATTACAACAAAGCCTTTTTCTCTAATTCTTCTGCACACCGTACTTTTCCCGCTGGCGATATTGCCACAAACTACGATGATTTTTTTATTTTGCATCATACCAATTATCTGCACTGTTAACGTCAATCTTCATATCGACTTTCAAATCAACAGCATGCGTCATGACATCTTTCATTATTTCAAGAACTTTTTCTCGTTCGTCTTTTGGACAATCAACAATAAGCTCATCGTGAACTTGCAAAATCAATTTTGCTTTAAGTTTTTCTTCGTTCAATCTATTATAGAATTTGACCATAGCAACTTTTATGATATCCGCTGCTGATCCTTGGATTGGCGTATTAAGTGCCACACGTTCCCCAAAACTTCTAACATTGTAGTTTTTGGATTTCAATTCTGGAATGTATCTTCTTCTGTTCATAATAGTTTCAACGTAGCCTTTTTCCTTGCCAATTGCAACTATATCTTCCATGTATTGTTTGATACCTTTGTAAGTGTCCAAATAATTTTCGATGTATTCTTTGGCTTCTTTTCTAGTTATGTGCAAATCTTTACTTAAAGAATAATCTCCAATTCCGTAAACAATACCGAAGTTTACAGCTTTTGCGTTGGATCTTTGAAGTGATGTTACCTTGTCAAAATCAACCTTGAACACTTCGCTGGCAGTTTTTCTGTGAATGTCTGCACCGTGCTTGAATGCATCAAGCATAACCTCATCATTTGCCAAATCAGCCAACACTCTAAGCTCAATTTGTGAATAATCCGCATCCAACAACACATTTCCTCCGCTTGGAACAAATGCTTTTCTAATTAATCTTCCTTCTTCAGTTCTGATAGGAATATTTTGCAAGTTAGGATTAGTAGAGCTAATTCTTCCAGTTTGTGCGATAGTTTGTTGGAAAGTCGTGTGAATTTTGCCGTCTTTTTTGATTAAATCCACCATTCCATCGATATATGTTGTTTTGAGTTTCGTAATTGTTCTGTATCTTAAAATGTAGTCGATAATTTCGTGTCTTCCACTTAAAGCTTCCAAAACTTCTTGGTCTGTCGATGGGCCTGTTTTGTTCTTTTTTATTACAGGAAGCTCTAAGTCTTCAAACAACACTTCTGCCAATTGTTTTGATGAATTGATGTTGATTTTCTTTCCGATAAGTTCTTCAACGCTGTCTTCGATTGATTTTATCTCGTCTTCGAAAAGTTCTCCCATCTCGACCAAAGTTTCTTTCTTGACACAAACTCCCGTAAATTCCATGTCGCACAACACTTTTATCAAAGGAATTTCAACATCTCTGTACAGATGCATCATATCTTCTTCTTCGATTTCAGAAATCTTCTCGTACAATTTATTTGTAAACATCATGTATTTCACAACGTAATTGTCAATTTCTTTCTCGTCAGATTCCAAAATAGTCTTCTTGGATTTGCCTTTTCCTGTAATATCTTCAAGTGGCTTGAAATCATATCCGATAACTTTAGGGTCAGATCTTTCCATGCTATAACTTGTCTTGGATGGATCAAGCAAGTATTCTATTATAACGACATCATCGTAATTGTACGAAATATCAATTCCATATCGCATCAAATGATAAATACATGGTTTGATATCAAATGAAAGCTTGTTGATATCTTTTGATTCGAATTCTTCCTTGAATGATTCTACAATATCAACGTTTCTTGTAATGTACACCTTATCAGTGTAAATAGCAAAAATCACAGGCTCATTGTCCACATAATAATCATCATTGAACAATGCAAAAGTAAACTTTTTGTTCTCTTTAATATAAGCTTTAATTTCATCTACTTTTTCATCTAAGTTTTCATATTCAAACTTTTCATTGGATTCTTCGTTTGGAAGTTTTTTGATAAAACTGTTGAATTCAAGTTTAGTAAGGACTTCAATCAGATGATCATTGTCAGCTTCTTTTATAGTACAATCCTCGATTCCAAATCCCATTAAATCTTCAGGAACATCTGTATTAATCGTTCCAAGTTCTCTACTCAAATATGCGATGTCTTCTCCGTCAATGACTTTTTGCTTAGTTTTCTTGCCGGAAATTTCATCGACATGCTCGTACAATCCTTCAATACTTCCGTATTTTTGAATGTATTTAAGCGCAGTCTTCTCTCCAACTCCATCAATTCCGGGAATATTGTCCGATTTATCTCCCATCAAACCTTTCAAATCAATCATTTGTTTAGGCGTAATTCCGTATTCTTCTTTCAAAGCATCTAAATCATAGATTTTTGTTTCAGTGATTCCTCTTTTTGTAAGGACAACTTTTGTGTTGTCGTCAATAAGTTGCAAATAATCCTTGTCACCAGTCAACAAATACACATCGTAATCTTTTGATGAAGCTTGTTTTGCCAATGTTCCAGCGATATCGTCTGCTTCATATCCTTTCAAATCAATGTATGAAACTCCCATCGCTTTCAACAATTCTTTTAACATATCGAATTGTCCGATTAATTCTTCCGGAGTTTCTTGACGATTGCCCTTGTATTCAGAATATTTTTCGTGTCTGAAAGTTGGTTCTTTTCTATCAAAACACACAACTACAAGATCTGGATTGATTTTTCCCATAACAGAATAATACATATTCATAAATCCAAACACACCATTAGTGTGGATTCCATCTTTTGTTGTCAAATCTCTGATAGCATAAAAACCTCTGAATAAAAGAGATGAGCCGTCAATAATTAAAGCTTTTTTTGACATTTTATAATCCCTTGTTTTCTTTTTCAAAAGCCATTATCTTGTCCACTCTTCTTTGGTGACGACCAGCTTCGAATTCATTTTCCAAGAAAGTTTTGATGATTAGTTTGGCAACCTCATCTCCAATTACACGAGCTCCGATGCAAAGCACATTTGCATTATTGTGGTTTCTGCTCATTTTCGCACTGTACACATCAGACACACAAGCCGCTCTTATTCCTTCGAATTTGTTCGCAGCCAAGCTCATACCAATACCTGTTCCACAAATCAAAATCCCTAAATCAGAATTTCCTTGTTGGATTTCTTCGCAAACTTTCTTTGCATAATCTGGATAATCTACTGAATCAGCTGAATTTGTTCCCAAATCCATAACTTCATTTCCTAAACTTTTTATATATTCAACCATTGAATCTTTTAATTCAAATCCACCGTGATCGGCTGCTATTGCTATTTTCATAAAAACCTCCAAATATTTTATTAATTACATTTTATAATATGTTCATGTATTTATCAATTATTTGAAGAATTACACATTTTATGATAAAATGTAGTTGTAAAAATATGGGGATGTCTTGGTTTCGACAGGGATATTGAAGTTTGAATAGCGAGTCGTTTTCGTCTACAAACGTTAAAAAAGGACAACTAAATATAAACGCTGAAGATAATAACTTCGCATTAGCTGCCTAATAACGGCGGCCGATTCAAAAACTAGAAAATCGTCCTGCGTTTTCTTTTTGAATCTCAACTAATGAGCAGGAACATCTCGTATATTTTCCTCTGGTATATGAGATTATTTAAGAGGATATACCGATCATAGTTTTGTCAGTTAAATTTTGATCGACGAATAAAAATTAATTGACTGCACTCGGAGAAGTTCTTAGGGATATATTTTTGGACAGGAGTTCGATTCTCCTCATCTCCACCATCAAAAAAGGTAGCCATCATGGCTACCTTTTTTGTTTAGAAAAGTAATCTTAATATTCGAATTATTATATTACATTTGGTTTATGATCACTATATTTCGTTTGAATATCCATATTTATACTTCCTTTTTCACCATTGTAGGTAAGTTTCAAGTTGATTTTTTTAAAGTATTTAGTATTTTTATCAAAAATCAAAATCAAATCTTTTTTTACTTCACTTTGGGATACTCCAGTTAATTTTAGATCATACGAATCTTGAAAAATTCCTAACAAATCAATGTTTTGGCTACGCAATGTTAAAATATAGTCATTTCCTTCTTCTTTGACTTTTAAATCATCTTTCATAGAGTAAATTTTGTTCAAAAGTGCATAATAATCAGGATGCATTTCGTACTTGACATGCTTTTGTTCTTTAACATCTTGAGTTTTTTTATTAGAATCAATAGTGGCTTGACGGAATGTGTAATCTTTATCTCCTAAAAACTCAAATTTCGTAATAATCCCGTCATTTGCATCTCTTTGAAATGCTGCTTTTTTGATCTTACTTGAAGTTGGTTCGTATTCTACATCTCCATACATATGTTGAACGTTAGTCTTTGTTGTCACTGTGTTATTGGTAATTATATTCAACAAAGCATCCATCTTCAAATATTTAATTGATTGATTTGCAGTTCTTATTTCTTCAAAAAGTTTATCAATATCAGTATTTTGTTCAGTTTTATTTTCTGTTTCGTTGTTCGTTTCCTTTTTTTCGCTTGTTTTGTCTGCACTATTATTTTCATCTAATTTTTGTTCTGTTTTTTTTGTGTTTCCTTCAGTTTTTGAGTTTTTTTTCGTATCTTCAAAGTCTTTTTGTTGACAAGCTGAAAGTAAAATTAAAGCACTTATCATCAATATCGCTATTTTAATTCTGATTTTCATAATGACCTCCTTTTTATAATTGGTAATTTTTTTATACCCAATTATTTCGTTTTTAACGCATTATTTTTTCATTTTACATATATTTGATATGCTTTAATACGTTGTTATTTAGCCGTTTAATTTGATTTTTACAAAAATTTTAATTAAATTTTACATGTTAAATCTAAATTTTTTAAAAAAATTAACCACAAAATTCGATTTTTATTTCGAAATTTTGTGGTCATTTGATATTATTATAAATTTATTATTTCAATTCATTAATAATTACCGTTGAATTGTCTCCCGCAAACACGTTGTGTTTCAAATTAGTTTGAGTATCAATGTATTCGATACATTTGTCATCGTAAGTAAAATCAAATTTTCCTTCTTTTTTGAAAATTTCTTTTCCTTCTGCATTGTAGATTATGATTTCTCTTTTGATTCCACCGCTGTACTCGCTTTTTATATTTTTCTTAAATCTTTGGAATCCTGCTGATTTGAACACCAATGCGCTGCATGATGCCAAGAAAATAAGTACAATTATCAATATTATCCATATTTTCTTTTTTACATTTTTCGTTTTGTTTTCTTCTGACATTTTACTCTCCTTTTTATTTGTCCAAATTTTTGTGAAACGCTTTCTAAATTCTAAAACTACGTTTTAAAATATCGTTGTTATTCATCAAGATAAAATACTTTAACATGATACTGCTTATCTGTTAAATATTTTGTTTTTTATTTGACTAAACGATTCAAATATTGTTATAATATTATTATAGCAGAAACGTATTGTTTTTGTACAACTTACAAAAGGAGTGATTTATTATGGCAAACGGAGTACTTCATATTCCAGGTTTCATTTATTTTGGAGAAGGAACTTTCTCAAAGTTAAGTGAATTGAAAGGTAAAAAAGCAATTATAGTAACAGGTGGTCATTCTATGAAGAAAAACGGTTTCGTAGATAGAGCTTGTGAAGAATTGAAGAACGCAAATATGGAAGTATGTGTTTTTGATGGCGTTGAAGAAAATCCATCAGTTAAAACTGTTGAAGAAGGCGCTAAGAAAATGCAAGAATTCCAACCAGATTGGATAATCGCATTAGGTGGCGGTTCTGCAATGGACGCTGCAAAATGCATGTGGGCTTTTTATGAACATCCTGAATTAAAATTCGAAGACATCATTGAACCAGGATCTCTTCCAGAACTTCGTAAAAAAGCAAAATTTGTTGGTATACCATCAACTTCAGGTACTGCAAGTGAAATCACTGCATTCTCAGTTATCACTGATACTGAAAAACACATCAAATATCCATTAGTATCTGATCACATTGTTCCAGACATCGCTATAGTAGATCCTGTTCTACCATCTAAGATGCCAAAATCAGTTACAGCAAATACTGGTATGGACGTTGTAGCACACGCTACAGAAGCATTAGTATCTAATATCGCTAACGATTATACTGATGCACTTGCAATTCACGCATTGAAATTGGTATTTGAATATTTACCAAAAGCTTGCGAAAATCCAGACGACATGGAAGCTCGTGAAAAAATGCATAATGCATCAACAATGGCAGGTATCGCATTTACATCAGCTTCACTTGGTTTAGTTCACTCATTAGCACACAAAATTGGTGGCGAATTTGGAATTACTCACGGACTTGCTAACGCAATTCTACTTCCATACATCACACAATTTAACAGAAAAGCTACTAATAAAGTTGATTGGATTGAAAAAGAATTAAACGTAAAAGATTATCCAATCGCTGTTAGAGAATTAGCTAAGAAAGTTGGCATTCCACCAACATTGAAAGAAGTTGAAGAAAAATTCGGATTTAACAAAGAAAAATTTGACGCTGTATTGGAATAGTAAAAATGATATATACTCACGCTTACAACGGCGAAGATATAACAGAATAAATTTAATAGCAAAATAATTTATGTATAAAATCTAAACTGACCTCAAAAGTTGGACCTAAAAACTAACTTAAGGAGGTCAGTTTTTAATGGCAAAATATAGAACATAATTTAAAGTAATAGTAGCAAAAGAATATTTAAAATCTAGCATATCATATAAATATTTATCAGAAAAATATTGCATACCTGATAAAGGTTTAATAATAAGATGGGTAAATGACTTTAGAGAAAAAAGCATAGAAGGACTAAAACTCAAAAAGAGAGGAAAACCTCCAAAAATGCTAAAGCCAACAAAGAAATCAAAAGATATCAAAAAAGATTCATCATAAAACTTAACTAATTTAGAAAATAATTCATTAACACAGTCACAATTAAAATAAAAAATAAAGAAATTAGAAGAAAAAAACTATGACCTGAACCCGTAAACACGGAATAATTTAATAATATTTTGTGTATGTGAAAAGTTTTGTATATCAGATCCTACTGATAGGTTGTGAACTGATATTTTTTTAAAAACATACTTTTATTACTAAAATCTGAAAGTTCAGATATTTGTAACCTAATTTTGGCACAATTAAACTAAAAGGTCAAGATTTTTCAAAATCTACCTTTTTTATTATCTTTATGGCAAAATTTAGATTCTGCCTTCAAAAAATATTGATAGTTGTGACAATATTTGATCCCATCCTCTTATTCTACTCGTCCATTTACTTAAAGCATCTACC
>QWCB01004363.1_pt1 | contig 13503 bp, 9 predicted proteins | sample 1972511 | NCBI WGS metagenome assembly QWCB01 (sample SAMN09866719, study PRJNA288562) | Human gut metagenome isolate term5_stool, whole genome shotgun sequencing... | isolation source: gut | host: Homo sapiens | place: USA: California
GCAATGATGCTTCCTATCGTTATGGAATACAATGCTGACTGCACCGGTGAAAAGTATCGTGAGATTGCCCGTGCTATGGGTGTGGAAGGTGTAGATCAGATGGATCAGGCCGCCTACCGTAAGGCTGCAGTTGACGCAGTTCGTAAGCTGTCCGAGGATGTAGGAATTCCTTCCAAGCTGGAAGCACTGAAGGAAGAGGATCTTCCTTTCCTGGCAGAATCCGCTCATGTAGATGCCTGCGCACCCGGCAACCCTAAGGATGCAAGCATCGAGGATCTGACCGAGCTGTTTAGAAAGTTGATGTAATCATTAAATTTGCTACTGTTTTTCCGAAAAATAATATGGTATGCTAAGAAACGAGCAGGCTTGCGAGAGCAGACCTGCTCGTTTTTAAAAGAAAAATGGATGAAATCAACAGGACAAAGGAAACAATAATGGGCAATACAAAACATACCAAAGAGCAGATCCGTGAAAGGATCCAACAGAAAAAGATCCTCTTTGACGGAGCCTTCGGGACCTATTACGGAGGAAAATATGACACGAAACAGCTGCCGGAGCTGGCGAATCTGGAAGCCCCGGAACGGGTGAGGGAGATTCATACGGAGTACCTCGAGGCAGGAGCACAGATTCTGCGTACCAACACCTTCGCAGCCAACAGCTTCTGCATGGATAGGTCCAAAGAACAGATCGAGGAGACTCTGCGAAGCGGCGTACGCCTGGCGAGGGAAGCGGTGGCTGCGTGGAGAGAACGCACCGGTGAGACAAAAGAAGTCTATATTGCCGGAGATATCGGACAGATTCCCGGGGATGCGCTGGCACAGAAGGATACTTTATGCCGCGAATACAAAGAGATCTGCCGTATTTTTCTGGAAGAGGGAGCGGACTTTTTTGTCTTTGAAACTTTTTCCGAGATGGAAGAGCTCCTGCCTGCGATCAAAATGATCGGGGAACAGGCATTTATTACGGTACAATTCTCTGTAAACCAGTTCGGCTACAGCAATGCAGGATTAAGTGCCAGAAAGCTTTTACAGAGAGCGGGTGAGGCAAAGGAGATCGATGCCGTGGGCTTTAACTGCGGTGTGGGTCCGTCCCATATGCACCGGATCCTGCAGATACTGGAAAAACCGGAAGGAAAACTTCTCACAGCCCTTCCCAATGCGGGGTATCCTCAGATGGTCACCGGCCGTATGCTCTTCACCGGGGATAACAAAGACTATTTTGTGGACAGAATGCAGCAGATGACTGCCCTTGGAGTGGATATGGCAGGCGGCTGCTGCGGTACGACACCGGAATATATCGCGGAGCTTGCCGGAAAGCTGGATCTGACCCAGTACCCACAGGCAAAAAAAGACACAGAACCGGAGAAAAAGCAGGCACCGAAGGAAGACCGTTCTTTTTATCATACCAAAGAGGCGGAGGGCAGGAACCGAAAGCTGATCGCCGTGGAACTGGCACCTCCCATGGGAATCGATGACGAAAAACTGATGGATGCGGCACATCTGCTACAGAAGAGCGGAGTGGATGTGCTGACTTTCCCGGATTCTCCTTCGGGACGTACCAGAGCAGATTCCATTCTCATGGCGGAGAAGGTGGCAAGAGAGACCGGTATGTGTGTCATGCCCCATATCTGCTGCCGGGATAAAAATGCCATTGCCATGCGTTCCCAGCTGCTGGGAGCCTATATCAATGGCATTCAGAATTTCCTTGTGATCACGGGAGACCCCATTCCTTCCATGGTGCGGACCACGGTGAAGAGTGTGTTCAACTTTGATTCTGTGGGACTGATGCAGATTCTGGCGGATATGAACGAGGAGCAGTTCACGCAGGCTCCGGCCAACTACGGCGGAGCCATCAATCAGAGCAGGCGTAATCTTGAGGTGGAGATCGGCAGAGTGAAGAAGAAAATGGCGGCGGGAGCCACCTTTTTTCTGACACAGCCCATTTCCACACAGGAGAGTGCCGACAGAGTGCGCCGGATCAAGGAGGAGACCGGAGCAAGGATTCTCTGCGGGATCATGCCTTTCGTGAGTCTTAAAAATGCCACCTTTATGAAGAACGAGATGGCAGGCATCGACGTGACGGACGAAGTACTGGCAAGATACCGGGCGGACATGACCAGAGAAGAGGGAGAGCAGGCCGGTGTGCAGCTGGCAAAGGAAGTGATCGTCATGACGGAGGATTTTGCGGACGGCTATTATTTCTCCTTTCCCTTCAACCGGGTGACCATGCTGGAAAAAATACTCAATTAATGTTTTTTTTTCAAAAAACAGTTAACAAACCTTGGAAAAATCCGAAATAAGTAGTATACTGTAACTGATATAAAAGGACTAATGGCTGAAAGGCCGATTCAAAACAGTTGACACGGAGGTGACTGTGATGAGTATTAATATTCAGGCAAAAACCAATTATTCATTTCTGTTTTCCGGTTTGAGCTCTACGGCATCCAATGCGGCAAGCAGCAACTGGCTGGCAGATTATGCAAGTATTAAGAACGGCAGCTATGCCAAGCTGATGAAGGCTTATTACGGCAAGGAGAACAACGCATCCAAAACCGCAGCTTCCGACATAACGAAGAAAGACACCACGACGCAGACCGCGAAGAAAGCACTGGCCAAGGTAGAGACCGCCACTGATGCTTTGAAGGAATCCGCAGATACATTACTGGCTACCGGTAAAAATGATCTGTTCGCACAAAAGGATATCACCACCAAGGATGAGAATGGTATAGAGACCACGACCAAGGGCTATGATACCAGTGCCATCTACAATGCGGTGAACAGCTTTGTGAAGAATTACAACAGCGTGATGGCTGCTGTGGATGATGTGAGCGATACCACAGTGAACAACCGCACGGAATCGCTGGGGAATACCACCATTGCCAACAGTAAGCAGTTGGCGAAGATCGGTATCACTATGAAAAATGACGGCACCCTGTCTCTGGACAAGGATACCTTTATGAAAGCCGATATGAATACTGTGAAGAACCTGTTCCAGGGGAACGGTTCCTATGGTTATCGTGTATCCGCACAGAGTTCCATGATCAATTTTGCAGCAGACCATGCTTCCACCAGAAGCAGTCTGTACACCGGAACAGCAGGATATACCGGTACCTATAATGCAGGTAATCTGTTCAGCTCCTACATGTAAATGTAAAATAATTGGTAACTATTCAGAGCCATGCAAAACTGTGTTCTGCGAATGCTTGCATTCAGGCAGATAAGCAGTTTTACATGGCGAAGTAACCTCAATGAGCAGAGAACAGGCCGGCCTGTTCTCCAAGGAAGCCTCGTAGAGGCGATTTTGCGAATGGGGTCTGAATAGTTACAAGGCCGAAGAACGCAGAAATCGTAATTATTTTGCATACAGTTTAAATAATTCGAAAAATAGTGTTGACATTTGGAGCCGGTTGTTGTAATATACATTTGTTCGCAGAAATGGCGGAATTGGCAGACGCGCACGGTTCAGGTCCGTGTGGTAGTGATACCATGAGGGTTCAAGTCCCTCTTTCTGCATCACTTTTTCAAGTGACTTAAAGTAATTTGAAAAAAGTGTTGACATTTTTAATTAAATACTGTAAGATATATCTTGTTCGCAGAAATGGCGGAATTGGCAGACGCGCACGGTTCAGGTCCGTGTGGTAGTGATACCATGAGGGTTCAAGTCCCTCTTTCTGCATCACATGGACAAAACGAAGACAGACAGGGCATCGAAAGTACACAAGGACTGGTACAAACTGGATCTGTCGGCCATCGTATACCCGACCTTACAGAGAAGAGATTTTTCTTCCGTTTATCGTTTGTCCGTTCTTTTAAAGGAGGAGATCAATCCCGAGATGCTGCAGCGGGCGGTGAATCTGACAATGCCTCGTTTTCCGACGTATAAGGCGGCTATCCGCAAGGGTGTCTTCTGGAGATACCTGGAGCCCAATGACCGCCCCGGCCCATTTGTGCAGGAGGACGTGAAAAATCCCTGTCAGCCCATGTATTTCAAGGCCAATAACCGGTATCTGGTAAGAATCTATTATTACCGGAACCGGATCGCCCTGGAGGCCCATCACAGTCTGGGAGACGGTACCGGAGGCATGTGCGTATTGCAGACTCTGACGGCCACTTATCTGCGCCTGAAGGGGCATACGGAGATCGAGAACGGCGGTTTTGTGCTGGATATTTTAGAGACACCGGATCCGGTAGAACTGGAAGATGCCTACATGAAATATGCCAATGCCAAGGTGTGCCCGCCCAGACCGGGGGAGAAGGCTTACCGTGTCCGGGGAACCAAGGAGCCCTTTTATACCCTGAACATCATAGACGGTATTATGTCGGTGGCAGAGGTCATGAAGGTGGCAAAAAGCTATAATGCCACCATTACGGAATATCTCAATGCGGTTCTGCTCTATGCACTGATGCAGAAGCAGGAGAGTGAGTGGCATTTAAAATTACGTCCGGTAAAGATTGCCATGCCGGTGAATCTGCGGCGCTTTTTCCCATCGAAGACTCTGCGGAATTTTATCACCATGATCTATCCGGGGATTGACCCAAGACTGGGAGAATACACTTTTGAAGAGATCGTGACCCAGGTGCACAATTACATGCGGTATTATCTGAATGAAAAGCTGTTGCGGGGCGATATCACCACCAACGCAGAGACCCAGAGAAACCCGTTTATCCGTGTGGTACCGCTGTTTATCAAGGATCTGGTGGTCCGCCAGTTCTATACGAAGATCCAGGACAAAAACTCTTCGGCGGGACTGACCAACATGGGAGCTCTAAAAGTGCCGGAGACCATGAAGCCCTATATCGAACGTTTTGATATCTATATGGGACAGCCGTTCTCTACGAGAACCAACTGTGCCATTGCCAGCTTTGAAGATATTCTGACCATCAATTTTGCCAGCAGTATTGCGGAAACGGATGTGGAACGACTGTTTTTCCGCAAGCTGGTACAGGACGGTATTCATGTGAAGATCGAGAGTAACCGGTAGATCCTCCGGTTAGAAAGGAAATGCTTATGTCATATTGTGTGAACTGTGGTGTGGAACTGGATGCTTCGGCAAAGAAGTGCCCTCTGTGCGACACACCGGTGTATAATCCCAAGGCACCGGAACCGGAGAAGCAGCCATCCCCTTTTCCAAAGGAAAAGGGACAGGTGGAAGTGGTAAAAAGAAAAGATCTGGGAGTACTGTTGACGGTTATTGTACTGGCTACGGCGGTGACCTGTGGGCTGTTAAACGCTTTTGTGTTCCGCAGCAGTCTGTGGTCTCTGGCGGTGATTGGCGTAGTCCTGGTATTGTGGGTTATTATGATCCCTGTGGTTATTTATACGAGGCAGCCCATTTATCTGTCGATTCTGCTGGATGGAGTGGCAGTGATCGTGTATCTATATCTGCTGACTTATCTGACGGGACATAACAGCTGGTTCTATGGACTGGGACTGCCGATCGTATTGCTGGTGACGGCAGTGGTGGAAGCGGTGACGTTCTGTATCCGCAAGCTCCCCATGTCCTTCCTGACAGGAGCCCTGTACCTGATCTCGGGAATCGCTGTTTTGTGCGTGGGACTGGAACTTCTGATCGACCGGTTCCTGAGACAGGAGATCGCACTGGGATGGTCGGCTATCGTGCTGACGATCTGCGTGATCGTCGATATCACCATCGCCACCCTTTTATCCCGAAGGAGACTGCGCAATGCAGTGCGCAGAAGATTGCACTTTTGATCACTATTCAGAGCCATGAAATATTGGCAAAGCCTCGTCGAATGCTCGCATTCGTAAGACGGCTGGACAATATTTCTTTGGCGAAGCAGCCTCAGATGAGCAAACAACAAGTGAACTTGTTGTTCAGGAAAGCATCGGAGATGCGATTTTGCGAATGAGGCGCTGAATAGTTACGAGAAAACTAGGTGAACAGGAGGAACTTATGGCACTGGTAGGAAAAAACAGTGAGAAGAACAACCAGAATCTGATGCAGCTCATCCGCAGGGCCCATGGTCTTGTGGAGAATCCGGATCTGGAGAAGCACAGACAATCCCAGGATCACATTGGCGAGCTGCTCGGCAACAGTAAAGAGATCCAGTACCGTCCCGTGGACATCGATGGCATGGATGCGGAGTGGGTCAGCGTGAACCGGGCTCATATGAAAAAGTATGTGATCCTGCATTGCCACGGAGGCGGATATTCCACCGGCAGCAGTATCTATGCCAGAACCCTGACATCGAAGCTGGCGGCGGGTACTTCCATGGATGTGCTGTGCTTTGATTACAGACTGGCACCGGAGCATCCGTATCCGGCAGCTGCGGAGGATGCCATGAAAGCCTGGAACTATCTGATGCTTTTGGGCTACGGAGCAAGAGATGTGATCATTACCGGAGATTCGGCCGGAGGTAATCTGGCGCTTTCACTGGTGTTGAAATTGAAAGAGCAGGAGCGCTTGCTTCCCAGAGGAATCGTGCTGATGTCTCCCTGGACGGATCTTACCGGCGAGGGCAAGACTTTCCAGACCAAGGCGGAACTGGATCCGGTACTGGATAAAGAGTACATCGACCGTATGACCAGGGCCTATGCCCCGGACAGAGACCTGACGGATCCTTATATTTCTCCGCTGTTTGGAGACTTTCATGGTTTCCCGCCCGTCTATATTCAGGTGGGAGAGAATGAAATCCTGTTGGACGATTCTCTGCGGCTATATAAAAATCTGATCAAAGCCGGGGTCGCTGCCCATATCGACCGATTCCCCGGAATGTGGCATGTTTTTCAGATGTCACCCTTCAAAAAGGCCAGTGAGGCCATGGATAAGAATGCGGAATTCATCTATTCTGTGTGCAGATAATTTAAATCAGAAAAAATGACTATTTTTTCAAAAGAAAGAAAAGGATTTTTAAGACAGGCACAGAATATTAGAAGTAGGGGCAGGAGGAACTATGACGATCAGAGAAAACTTGGAACAGTGGGAAAAGGATTATTTAAGTCCGTACGCATCCTTGAGTGTGAACTCCAAAGGACGTCTGCGACCGGAAGAACAATGTGATATCCGGCCGGTGTTTCAGAGAGACAGAGACCGTATTATCCATTGCAAGGCCTTTCGAAGGCTAAAGGATAAGACCCAGGTATTTCTGACACCTGAGGGTGACCATTACCGTACCAGACTGACACATACGCTGGAGGTATCCCAGACGGCCAGAACCATAGCCAAGGCATTAAAGCTGAACGAGGATCTGGTGGAAGCCATTGCGCTGGGACACGATCTGGGACACACGCCTTTCGGACATGCCGGAGAGCGTGCGCTGAACAGAGTATGCCCTTTTGGCTTCGAACATGCCGAACAGAGCGTCCGCACCGTGGACATTCTGGAGAAGGATGGCAAGGGGCTGAATCTGACCTACGAGGTGCGAGACGGTATAAGAAACCACCAGACCATTGGAAAGCCCCACACCCTGGAGGGCAAGATCGTCAGACTTTCCGATAAAATTGCCTATATTCATCACGATATGGATGACGCCATCCGCGGAGGAATCCTCACGGAAGCGGATGTGCCGAAGGACATCTGTGAGGTGATCGGCAGCAGTCCCACCGAGAGACTGGATCATTTCATTCATGACATCGTGACCAACAGCATGGACAAGGGAGACATCCTGATGTCGGAGCCGGTGGCGGAAGCCATGACGAAGATACGACAGTTCATGTTTGAGAGAGTTTACAAGAACCCGGTAGCGAAGAGTGAAGAGGGGAAAGCAGAGATGCTGATGGAGACATTGTACCAGCATTTCCTGAAGCATCTGGATGATCTGCCGGAAGAATATCTCAATCTTCTTTCCGTGGGAGAACCGAGAGAGAAGGTCGTCTGCGACTATGTGGGAGCGATGACGGATCGGTTTGCCATAGCGGTATACGAGGATATTTACATACCGAAATCCTGGCAGAGATAGGTACAAGATAAAATAGGAGTTAAAAACGTGTATTATCCCGAAGAACTGGTAGAAGAAGTCAGAGCCAGAAATGACATCGTGGATGTGATATCGGGCTATGTCTCATTGAAAAAAAAGGGAAGCAACTATTGGGGCTGCTGTCCTTTTCATAACGAAAAAACACCTTCCTTTTCGGTGTCTTCGAACAAACAGATGTATTATTGCTTCGGATGCCATGCCAGCGGAAATGTATATACGTTTCTTATGAAATATGAAAACGATACCTTCCCGGAGGCCATTAAGATCCTGGCGGACCGCGCCGGGGTAAAGCTTCCCGAAGTGGAGGAGACACCGGAACAGAAGAAAAAAGCCGGCAAACGTATGCGGCTGCTGGAAGTCAATAAGGAAGCGGCAAAATATTTTTATTATATGCTGCGGGACCCCCGTGGCGAAGTGGGAATGCGGTATCTGACGGGGCGGAAGCTGACCGATGAGACCATGCATCATTTCGGACTGGGTTATGCCGGGAAAAACGGCGAGCAGGTGGTACAGTACCTGCGGAAAAAGGGCTTTACGGACGAAGAGATCAAAGACTCCGGACTGGCAATGTTTTCTGAACAGCGGGGACTGCGAAGCCAGTTCTGGAATCGTGTCATGTTCCCCATACAGGATATCAACCACCGGGTCATCGGCTTCGGCGGCAGAGTCATGGGAGACGGGGAACCGAAATACCTGAATTCACCGGAGACCATGATCTTCGATAAGAGAAGGAATCTTTATGGGCTGAATTTCGCAAGGACTGCCCGGACGGGCAATATTATCCTGTGCGAGGGCTACATGGATGTCATAGCCATGCATCAGGCGGGATTTACCCAGGCGGTGGCATCCCTGGGAACGGCATTTACGGTGGAACAGGCTAACCTTTTACGCCGTTATGCGGAAAACATCCTGCTGGCCTACGACAGCGACGGTGCCGGAACCAAGGCGGCACTCCGGGGCATCGGTATTCTCAGGGAGGCCGGGCTTACCGGTAAAGTCATCAATATGCGTCCTTATAAGGACCCGGATGAATTTATCAAGAATCTGGGGAAAGAGGCTTTTCAGGAGAGAATCGATCAGGCGGAGAACAGTTTCTACTTCGAGATCCGTATCCTGAGTGAACAATACGATCAGAGCGATCCGGAACAGCGGACGAAGTTCCACCGGGAGATCGCACAGAAACTATGCGAATTTTCGGAAGATCTGGAGCGGGAGAATTATTTGCAGGCCATTGCCGAAAAATATATGATCCGGCCCGATGATCTGCGCAAAATGGTCATAGGATATGCTTCCCAGACGGGAATCGCCAGACCGATTCCCCGTCCCCGCAGCGGAGTACAGAATAAGAGCGATCCTTCGGAGAGCGGACGGAAGTCCCAGAGACTGCTGATCACCTGGATCGGAGATGATCCTTCTCTGTATACGATTGTACGTAAGTACATTTCTCTGGAGGATTTCACGGAGGAATTGTATCGCAAGGTGGCGGAGAAGATGTTTGCAGAGCTGGACAACGGACAGTTTCAGCCGGCGGGGATCATCAGCATGTTTGAGGATGAAGAGGAGCAGAGGCAGGCAGCGGAGCTGTTCCATACAACGCTTCCCGAATTGTCCACGAAGCAGGAGAGAGAAAGAGCTTTCCATGACATACTGGTGTCAGTCAAACGCAACAGCTACCAGTACTATATGGCGCAGCTGGGTACAGATGTCAACGCGGTCAAAAAAGCGGTGGAAGGCAAAAAAGCACTGGAAGAATTACAAAGAGCCCGCATTTCTCTGGAATAATAGGGTTTGCGGCTCGGGACAGTTATAAAAAATACGAAATATGGCTATAAATAATGGCAATGAAAGGATGGAACCACGAAAATGGATGAAAACACACAGGCAAAATTTGCGGAGAAGATAAAAGAGCTCCTGAATATGGCGAAAAAGAAAAAGAATGTGCTGGAGTATCAGGAAATCAGTGACTTCTTTGCGGACATGCCTCTGGAAGAGGAACAAATGGAGAAGGTTCTGGAGTATCTGGACCAGAACAACGTAGATGTGCTGCGTATTACCGATGACGATGATGTGGATGACGAAGAGATCATTCTGACCGATGAGGACGAAGTGGATGTGGAGAACATCGACCTGTCCGTACCGGAAGGCGTCAGCATTGAGGATCCTGTCCGTATGTACTTAAAGGAGATCGGCAAGGTGCCCCTGTTAAGTGCTGAGGAAGAGATCGAACTGGCCCAGAGAATGGAAGAGGGCGACCAGGAAGCGAAAAAGCGTCTGGCAGAGGCCAACTTACGTCTGGTAGTCAGTATTGCCAAGAGATATGTAGGCCGTGGAATGCTGTTCTTAGACCTGATCCAGGAAGGTAACCTGGGTCTGATTAAAGCTGTAGAGAAATTCGATTATCGTAAAGGATATAAGTTCTCCACCTATGCGACCTGGTGGATCCGTCAGGCCATCACCAGAGCGATCGCCGATCAGGCGAGAACCATCCGTATCCCGGTGCATATGGTAGAGACCATCAACAAACTGATCCGCGTGAGCAGACAGCTGCTGCAGGAGCTGGGAAGAGAACCGACCCCCGAAGAGATCGCGGAAGAGATGAACATGCCGGTAGACAGAGTGCGTGAGATCTTAAAGATCAGCCAGGAGCCCGTATCCCTGGAGACTCCTATCGGTGAAGAGGAAGACAGCCATTTAGGCGACTTCATTCAGGATGATAATGTACCGGTTCCTTCCGATGCTGCAGCATTTACCCTGCTGAAGGAACAGCTGGTGGAAGTGCTGGGTACTCTGACAGAGAGAGAACAGAAAGTACTGAGACTCCGTTTCGGTCTGGATGACGGACGGGCCCGTACTCTGGAGGAAGTAGGTAAGGAATTCAACGTTACCCGTGAACGTATCCGTCAGATCGAAGCAAAGGCATTGCGCAAACTGCGTCATCCCAGCCGCAGCCGCAAGCTGAAGGATTATCTGGATTAATGGCGGAAGTTATATTATCCAATCGAATGCAGGCTTTAACAGACATGGTCACTCCCGGCACTGTGATAACAGATGTGGGGTGTGACCATGGTTTTGTATCGGTCTATCTCGTGCAGAAGGGGCTCTCCCCACGGGTGATCGCCATGGATGTGCGGTCAGGGCCCCTGGAGCGTGCCAGAGAGCATATCCGGGAATACGGTCTGCAGGACAGGATAGAGACCAGACTTTCCGACGGTCTGCACGGCCTGAAGACCGGAGAGGCGAACGGGATGATCTGTGCCGGCATGGGCGGACCTCTCATGGAGAAGATTCTTACCGAAGGAAGAGAACAGGCACAGGGATTTGCAGAGCTGATCCTGCAGCCACAGTCGGAGATCCCGCATTTTCGGACATTCCTGATGGATGAGGGATATCTTCTGCTGGATGAGAATATCATCTACGAAGAAGGAAAATATTATTTTATGATGAAAGTGCGCTGGCTGGGTGCGATGACGGACGATGCGGTACGGCAGAAGGTCGGGGACGCCTGGAAGACGGAAGGTCTGGATCCCGGACTGGCGGAAAAGTTCGGCCCGCTGCTTTTATCCCGCAGAGACCGGATACTTCGGGAGTATCTGGAATGGATGCTGACCGAGCGAAGGCAGATCGTGGGACGCATGGAGCAAAAGGCAGATGCGGACAATCCCAGAACCATATGCCGCAGACAGGAGATCGCAGACGAGATCACCCTGATTACCCGTGCACTGGATTGGTATGATAATGGCAAGGAACCGGATTGCGTTTGAAAAATAAGACCTGTAAAAGCAGATTACAGAAGGACAGGGTGAGAAAAATGATCACAGTGAAGATAAACGGGGAAGAGAGACAATATCCTCAGGGAGCCACTTACGAGGATGTGGCCAACGATTATCAGCAGGAGTATGAGAATCTGATCGCACTGGCAGCCAGAGACGGCAAGATCAGAGAATTGTTCAAGAAACTGACAAGGGATTGCGAGGTTACCTTTTTTACCTTGAAGGATGATGTGGGCAACAAGACTTATGTGCGTTCTGCCACAATGCTGTTTTTGAAAGCGGTATTTGATGTCTACGGCAGAGAGGCGGCCCAGAGCTGTCGTGTGGAATTTGCCATCGGCAACGGCTCCTACATCTCTCCAAAAGGGAAGATCAATGCGACGGAAGAAAATGCTGCAAAGATCCGTAACCGGATGCGGGAGCTGGTGGAGGCAAAGACACCTTTTCTGAAGAGATCCTATTCCCTGGATAATGCCATGGAACTGTTTCGGAAAGAGGGGATGAAGGATAAGGAAAAGCTGTTCCGTTACCGCAGAGGCTCTTTCGTAAATATTTATGAAATGGACGGTTATTACGATTATTATTACGGCTACATGCTGCCCAATGCCGGCTATGTAAAGTGGTTCGATGTCATAGCGTATGAAGATGGATTTATGCTGTTGCTGCCGGATAAAAAAGATCCTACACATGTTAAGCCGTTTCAAGAGAGAAAGCTGTTATTCCGGACGTTGAAAGAATCTGAGGAATGGGGAAAGGAGATCGGTATTGAGACCGTAGGTGATCTGAATGATCAGATCTGCCGTGGGTCGCTGAGTGAACTGATCCTGGTACAGGAAGCGCAGCAGGAGCGTAAGATCGGCGAGATTGCCAAGAGCATCGTAGACAGGGGCGGCGTGAAATTTGTCATGATCGCCGGACCCTCTTCTTCCGGCAAGACCAGTTTTTCCCACAGATTATCCATTCAGTTGAAGACCCTGGGGAAAACACCGCATCCCATTGCACTGGATGACTATTTCGTGAACAGAGAATTCACGCCAAGGGATGAGAACGGTGATTACAATTTCGAATGTCTGGAAGCGATTGATGTAAAGCAGTTCAATGACGACATGTGCAGATTGTTAGCCGGTGAACGTGTGGAGCTGCCTTCCTTTAACTTCAAGACCGGAAAGCGGGAATATAAGGGCAATTTCAAACAACTGGGACCGGATGATATTCTGGTGATCGAAGGTATCCACGGTCTGAATGAGAAGACATCTTATGCACTTCCCGAGGAGAGTAAATACAAGATATATATCAGTGCATTGACCAATATCAATATTGATGAGCATAACCGGATCCCGACTACGGACGGAAGACTTCTCCGCCGTATGGTCAGAGATGCGAGGACCAGAGGTGCGGATGCGAGACGCACCATCGATATGTGGGCTTCTGTACGACGGGGTGAGGAACAGAATATTTTCCCGTTCCAGGAGGATGCGGATGCCATGTTTAATTCCGTCCTGATCTATGAACTGGCAGTGTTAAAGCAGTTCGCAGAGCCGTTATTGTTCCAGATCGATAAGGGAGAACCGGAATATTACGAAGCCAAGAGACTGCTTAAGTTCCTGGAGTATTTCCTGGGTGTGACCAGTGAAAGCCTTCCCAATAATTCTCTGTGCAGGGAATTTGTGGGTGGAAGCTGCTTCAACGTGTAAACTATTCAGAGTAGCGCAATTCTGCTGACAGGCGTCGAATGCTTGCATTCGTAAGACTGTGCGGCAGAATTGATGCGACGAAGTAACCACATGAGCAAAAAG
>QWCB01004599.1_pt1 | contig 13487 bp, 10 predicted proteins | sample 1972511 | NCBI WGS metagenome assembly QWCB01 (sample SAMN09866719, study PRJNA288562) | Human gut metagenome isolate term5_stool, whole genome shotgun sequencing... | isolation source: gut | host: Homo sapiens | place: USA: California
ATCTCGGCATATTTTATCAAAAATGATGTAAACACGTTCGTTTCCTTTCTGAGTGTTTCTCAAATCGCTTATCTGCGACTGTATCTGCGTAACATAGGTACTATATTGTACAATGCCTGGAGACATACGTCAATCTCTTCTTCCGTGGTAAATACGGAAAAACTGAAACGTATGGTGGAATCCAGCAGGGATTTATCGATGCCGATGGCTTTCAGTGTAGCAGAAGGCTGCGGCTTGTGTGCAGAGCAGGCGCTTCCTGCAGAAACATAGATTCCCTTGTCCTCCAGTGCATGCAGGAGCACTTCACTTCTGACGCCGGCAAAAGATACGCTGACAATGTGTGCCGCCGTTCCCTCACCGTACGGTGCATCCGGCAAAAGTCCGTTGACCTTCACCTGATCCAGTCTTTCCACACCTTCAATGAATCGTCTCTTGCAGGCGCAGAGTCTGGCATGATCCTCATCAAAATGACTATAGAGCATTTCCGCTGCTTTTGCAAGTCCCGCAATACCGGGCACATTCTCGGTACCGGAGCGGAGGTTCTGCTGCTGTCCGCCACCGAATACGATGGGCTGGATCTTCACCCGTTCCCCTACATACAGCAGTCCGACGCCCTTCGGTCCGTGGATCTTGTGTCCACTGACGGACAGCAGATCAATGTGCATCTTCTTGGGATAGATCCGGGATTTTCCGAATCCCTGTACCGCATCCACATGGAACAGCGTATCCGGGTTCATCTGTTTGATCAGAGCTCCGGCTTCCTCAATGGGCTGCAGGGCTCCGATCTCGTTATTCGTGTGCATGATAGATACCAGAATGGTCTCCGGTGTCATGGCTCTGCGTAAGTCTTCCAGCCGGATACGTCCGCAGGGATCCACCGGCAGATAAGTGACACGATACCCCTGGGTCTCCAGATAACGCATGGTCTGCAGGATAGCGGGATGTTCGATCTGCGTCGTGATCAGATGATTGCCTCTGCGGCAATTCGCCAGGGCGCAGCCGATCAGTGCCATATTATCGGATTCCGTTCCCCCGGAAGTAAATAAAAGCTCTCTCTCCTCCACCTTCAGAATCCTTGCCAGAGTCTCCTTGGCATAGCGGAGGTATTTCTCTGCCTCCACTCCCTTCATATGCAGGCTGGAGGGATTACCGTAATCTTCACACATGATCTTCGTCATCAACTCTGCCACTTCCGGGAATGTCCTTGTGGTAGCGGAATTGTCCATATAGACTTCCATTCTCTTCTTCTCCTTGCTATCTATCTCTTCAGTAACTATTCAGCGCCCTATTCGCCAAATCGACTCTTCCGGGCTTTCCTTTTGCTCTGAATAATTACTATATTCTTCTTATGATTAAAATATGCCGCAGGCAGGCGATCCGTGCCGTCCGCTGTCTAATTTTCCAACTGATACATCAGCCATGCGATAGTCGTAAATCCGGCCGTCTCCGTCCGCAGGATCCGTTTCCCCAAAGTGATCGGTTGAATTCCCGCCTCCGTGGCAAGTCTTATCTCCTCCGGATCAAATCCGCCCTCCGGGCCGATGAAAATAGCGATCTGCTGTCCGGGTCTTGCGCTTTCGATGAGCTGTTTCGTCTGTGGCATTCCTTCCGCCAGCTCGTAAGGTACCAGTTTCAGATCCATTTCAGAAGCCGTTTTCACCGCCTGCACATAACTCATAACCGGTGCCACCGTCGGGATCACGCCTCGTTTGCTCTGCTTGGCGGCTGCTTCCGCAATTCCCTGCCAGCGCTTTATTTTGCTGTCCGCTTTTTTCTCATCCAATTTCACCACGCAGCGTTTCATAGCCACCGGAATGATCTGAAAGGCTCCCAGTTCCACAGCCTTCTGGATGATGAGCTCCATCTTGTCCGCCTTGGGCAGTCCCTGGAACAGATAGATCTTCGCCGGAAGCTCTACTCCGTCTTCCTTGATAAAACGAAGCTCCAGACGGACACAGTCCTCTTCCAGTGCAAGGATCCCACAGCGATATTCCTTCCCGTCGATTCCATTGCTGACAGCCACTTCTTCGCCGGGGCGCATCCGCAGTACATTTTTGATATGATTCACATCGGTTCCCCGGATGATAACGCTCTTCGCTGCCACGTCGATCTGTTCCGGTTCTACAAAAAACTGATACATAGAAACTCCTATTTTAAGCGCTTAATTCTTTCTTGCGGTAACGCTGACCCATTCTCCCTGGTAGGTCACTTCCAGTACTTCCAATCCAGCGGCCTTCACAGCCTCCACCACGGTCTGCTCCTTGTCATCAATGATGCCAGAGGTGATGTAGATACCGCCCTTCTTCAGCTGATGTACGATGACAGGAGTCAACGGTACCAGTACATCTGCCAGAATATTGGCCACCACGATATCATAACACTCATAGCCTACCTTGTCCTGCACTTCTTTGTCTGTAATGATATTGCCGATCATCATGTCAAACTGTGCCGGATCGATTCCATTCACTTCGCAGTTCTGGGCCACAGCTTCCACAGCACAGATATCCAGATCGGTTCCCACGGCATGTTTTGCCCCGAACATGAGGGATAAAATTGCCAGAATACCGCTGCCGGTGCCGACATCCAAAAGCTCTGTCTCAGGAGTGATGAACTTACGCAGCTGACGGATACACAGCTGTGTGGTCTCATGCATACCGGTGCCAAATGCCGTACCGGGATCGATATGAAGCACCATCTTGTCAGTATCTTCCGGTTTGATATTTTCCCAGGAAGGGATCACCAGAATATCATCGATATAGAACTGGTGGAAATACTGTTTCCAGTTGTTGATCCAGTCAATGTCCTCCGTCTCATCTACCACAACAGAAGCCTCGCCGATATCCATAAACTGGCGTAAGTCTTCCAGTTCCCGCTTTACATCCGCAAGTACAGCTTCGGTCGTGGTCTTCTCCCCGGCCACTTCCAGACTGCCGTCCTCTTTTTCCTCTACAAAAAAACTTAAATAGGCAATGCCGTCATCCTCCGGTCCGTCCGGCAGGATATCTACAAACATCTGCTCCTTCTCCATGGCGGTCAGGGGCACCTTGTCTTCGATCTGTGCCCCTTCCAGTCCGAGATCGTACAGGGTGCTGATAATAATATCTTCCGCTTCCGTTACCGTCTTTATTCTGAATTTAACCCACTTCATTGTTCTTTTTTTCCTTTCTTTTCCATTGTTCCAACACAGCATATATCATTGCAGCCACGATTGCAATAAAACTGTCGATTTCCAATACGCTGACCGCATCCAGCTTCTCTCTCCAGGTGTACCGGTTCAATGCCTGTCCGTCCACAGTTGCTTCATGTACCACCAGTTGCTGATTTTCCGGTACATGCGCCTTTTCCGTAGTAGTATATACTACCTGCGGCAGATTCTCGGAAATACTTTGATTCACGATCCGGTATTCATATACAGCGCCCCTTTTCAGCCGGGTCTCGATGACGGCAGGGAAAAATGTTGTCGATTCCATGGCATCATAAGGAATCACACCTTCATATATCTTCTGATCCTCTTTCCATATCTCCAGACCCAGAAGTCCGTTCCGTTCTTCCTCCTGATTATAGTTCACTGCGATTTCCAGTGTTTTCAGAAAATCTGTCTCCGCAACAAAATACTGCGAAGCATATTCTCCCACCTGCAGGGGCTCTGTATATCCATAATCCTCACTTAAGGAACTGTCCTTTTTATCTTCACGGATTCCTCCATACGGCCATACAAACAACATGGAAAGTATCGCTGCCAGCAGGACTCCTCTTTCCACCCATTTAATCATTTCCCGTTTCCTCCGTTATGTTCACCTTTAAAATATCAAAATCCGTATTCCCATCCATATACTGAAATCCATAATGTCCCATATTTTCATAGGTTACGGTATATTTATCCGATTCCTCCAGCAGATGTCCGAAACACTGGAAATACCAGACTCTTTTCCCCACCAGTTCTTCCAGATCCGGCACCTCTTCCATGGTATAAAAGATCTGGTCCGGCATATAGCATCCGAATAGCTGTCCGAAGCGGGAATCCGTATCGTAGACGACCACATCTCCCGGCTCCATATTCTCCGCTATAAATGCCTTCGTCTCTTCCAGATATGAGATTGTACCATATTCTTCATGATAAGAGATTCCGTAGGCCGACACTCCCATCCACACAGTGAAGGACAGACAGGCGATCCATTCCTGTAAATTGATCCTGGATAAAATGATAGCCATTCCCAGCCAGAACAATCCCATGCTATGCATAACATGGCGGTAGGTAAAAAAGTGGGACGCGTGTAATGCCAGCAGCGCCGCCATCAAATAGCTTACTGGGAAAATACAGGTACACAGAACCGCAAAAACACCGTTTCTTCTCCCCAGCCGCTTCCAAAAGAGGATCGCGCAGACCAGTGTCAGTACAAAAAGAAGTTCTCCCATTTTGGTCGCATACTTCACTCCGGTTCCGAAAATGAAATCAAAAAATTCGTAAATACCGAATTTGGACCGGTTCGTCGGGTTTCCATCAGAAACCAGCAGATGAAAGAAATCGGATTTTATCAGCCATGCCACAAAAAGCAATACAACGGAACCACCACAGACAAACGGCTTCCAGATCTGTTTTCTGTCCTGCTGCCAAATCACCGCCACCAGATACAGGTAGATAAACAGGTAACTGAACGCGGTAAAGTAATGACTGAAAATACCGCAGAAGGTCGTCAGAAACAATATCGTCCACAGGGCCTTACTGTTCAGCCGCTCCCGCAGGAAATAAGCGGTCAGTCCGCAGACGGTAACTCCAAACACCGTCCAGGAATACATTCTGTTGTTCACACTGATCTTCATCATTGCAGGTGTCAGGCTTACCATGATCATATAAAGGGCTGCTGTCTTCGCTCCCCACTGCCTGCGGATCACAACAGGCCCCAGCAGCATGGACAATACCGTTCCCAGCAATGCAAACATTTTGTAGGCAATAATGCCGTCTCCTACCAGAAACGACCACAGCCGCAATCCCATATACCATACCGGCACATCCGTATCATGGGCCGCCAGTACCACGCGAATGATTCCCATCATCGTATTGTCATGGGCGGTGCGATAACTGTATGCTTCATCATAGTCGATCCCCTCACTGAGACACAGGGAGAACAATACCGCCGTGCACAGAATGAGGATCAGCCATAAGCCAATGGTTGTAATTTTATGTTTCTTTTCCGAAGTCATTTTTTTCATCTTCATCAGATCATTAACCCTGTCTTCTCTTTACTCTTCTCTATCATATGATTCAGCTTGCGGAACGGCGGCTCCAGTGCCAGTCCCAGCAGCAATGCTACGATCAGGAACAGTGTCATTTTTCCTACATTGATCCAATAATCCACGCCGTACATTCCTGCAATACATTCTTTAAACGCTTTCATGCCAAACTGGAACGGCAGGAAAGGATAGATCCACTGGAATACCTGCGGAAGAGCCTCGATAGGGAACGTTCCGCCGCTTCCCGCCACCTGGATGACCATGACTACAATAGCCAGTGCCTCACCCACGTTTCCAAAAGCGAAAGTCACAGAATACATAAAGCAGCTGAATGCCGCACTGGCCACGGCTGCCGCCAGCCAGTATAAAAACCTGTGCTGACACTGTATCTCAATATAATAAAGGTTCCCAAGAACAATAAGCAGTGTCTGTGCCTGTCCGATCAGGAAAAACAGCAGATATCTGCCAAAATATCTCTCATGCGCCTTATAATGATCCCCCGGTTCAATGGGTTTCACACCCACGTGAATAATAGCCACCAGGAACAGCGCTCCCACCCAGATTGCCAGGATCGTATAGAACGGCGATGCCGCAGAGCCGTAATGATCCACCGGATAAACAGGTACCGTCTCCAGTCTGACCGGAGAAGATACGAAGTCTGCCACCGCCGTCGGATCGGCAGCCATAGCGCTTAAAATATCCTCATAGGTCTCCGCACCGGTGATCCGTTTTATATTATCTGCTATTTTGCTGACCTTGTCCAGCAGTTCCTGTGCGATCACCAGGGAATCCTGCAGGCTGACATTACCTTCCTGCAAAGTCTGCTGATACTCTTTCAGAATATCGGAAATTTCATCCATATTCACATCCGTACCGTTCATCATCGCTGCGGCATTCAGGAAAGCCTGCTGCATGGATTTGCCGGTAGCCCGGAAAGAAGGTCTGACATTGTTATTGTAATCACTCATCAGATTATTCAGCTGTTTGTTGCAGATCTGGATCTGTTCCCGGATCTGTGCCCGCAGAGTATTGATATCATGATCCACATCTCCCTTGCTGTCTTGCAGCTGTTTCAGATCCGCTTCGATCGTTTTCAGAGACTGGTTGATCTCCTGAATCTGAGCATCCTGTCCGGTGATCAGGCTTCCCAGCACATCCATATTGGCCTGCATGCCCTGTACCAGTCCGATGGCCGTGCCCAATCCGGTGTCCGTGGTGCTTCCAACATTGTTGCTGCCCATCTGCTCCAACAATCCATCAGAAAAGACCGACAGATACTGCAACGCTTCCGTGACCATGTCCATACTGCTGCTCACCATATCTCCCATAACGTCAACCGCATCGACGCTGGAATTGATCATGGTCTGCATACCGATCATGGTATTTCGTCCATTCTCCAGCATATTATCCATATCCGGAAGCATATTCTGGCTGGTCTCCATGATCATCTCCGCGGAGGTCATAATACTCTGGAAGGACTGTAACATAACCACATAGTCCTGCAACTGTGCCTGCATGGTATCCAGAGATTCTTCCACACTGGTCTGCCCGCCGGCATTCACCACCGAAAGGGCATTTCCCGCTTTCATCACCGCTTCTGCCACAGTACTGATAAAGGTGGCATTTACCTGTTCCTGCACAGCATTTTTCGCTTTGCCCGTGATTTTAGGGGCAATACCATTCTTTTTCTCATTTTCATAGTAGTAAATGGTGGGATGATCCACTTCACCGTCGATAAATCCCAGCATTTCCTGAGTAAAAGTCTCCGGAATAATCAATGCCGCATAGTAATCACTGTTCTTCACACCTTCCAGTGCTTCCTCCGTGGTCTCCGGGAACACCCAGCCGATAGTGGTATTGGCTCCCAGAGCCTCCAGCACACTGTCTCCCACGTTCAGAGACAGCCCCATGATCTCCGCCCCGGCATCATCGGAAGCCACGGCTACTTTCAGCTGACTGGTAGCTGCGGGCTCGTAAGGATCCCAGTTGGAGAAAATGTTGAACCAGGCATACAGTGCCGGGAGGATGCTGAGTCCCATGATAATAACGACCGCCACCACATTATTGCTGATCCGACGGATGTCGGTGGTAAATATTTTCCAGATATTATGCATACTATTCACCATCCTCCCAGTCTTCGGTCTCGTCTTCGTTTTCCTCTTCGGTTTCGTCTTCCGGATTCTCTTCGGTCCCGGTCTCGACCGGGGAATTCAGGCCTTCACCAATCAGTTTCCGGGTCTCCCGGATGATCTGCGCCGCCCGGTCAAAGTCTGTCGGAGTCACCGCTTTGAGATCGCCTTCTTCTCCTTTGAGCTCCATGATCTTCTCCTGCAGATTATAATCCATATATTCCACAACGATCAGATAGATTGACAGGGCAAACAGCGACACGATCCACAGGATCAGGAAGATGACCTTGTTGCTGCCAGTCAGGAACAACAGTGCCAGAAAAAACAAGGGGACGATCCAGATACATTTCAGACCGATCTTTATTCTTTTTCTATTCTTCTCATGAAGGGCCTGCTCGTAATCCAGAACCTTCTGAAAAATTTCTTCGTAATTTCTCTCCATGATTTTACCTTTCTGCCTGTTCGGAACTTCATTCACAAACCCACTCCTGCGGAGTTTTCGTTTTCATGGTTCTGAACAGGTGTCACATTAACTCAGTGTCTTCCATACGCTCTTCCACAAAATGGTTCAGTTTTACGAACGGGATCCGGATCACCAGGCCGATCAACAGTCCCTCGATCATAAACAGGCTCAATTTTGCCAGTGCTTCCATATAGGCAGTACCGTACATACCCGCCAGTGCCTCACGCATGGCCCGGATGGCATAGGGGAAGGGAAAGAAAATATAAATCTTCTGGTAGGTGTCCGGTAGCAGTTCGATCGGGAAGGTACCGCTGGAACCAGCGATCTGCAATACCATAACAATAACGCAGACGGCCTTGCCCACATCTCCGAATGCCAGTGTCAGAGAATAGATCAACAGGGAAAATGCCGTAGCCGTAAAGCTTGCCGCCAGGAAAAACAGCCCCGGTTCCACAATGTTTACTTTTAACAGCCACAGATCTCCGGCCACAATGATGGCTGCCTGAATCTGTGCCAATAAGAAGAACAGCAAATATCTGCCGAAATACAATTGATAGCTCTGTACATTTTCAAGCCCTTTCGGAGAGGCTTTTACTTTCACCAGTGCCACCAGGATCGTAGAACCTACCCAGATCGCCAGTGTGGAATAGAACGGTGTCATGGCAGAACCATACGTAGCCACCGGATACATGGCTATGGTCTCCATGGTTACGGGAGATGCAAAATATGCCCCCAGACTATCCGGATCTCCTCCAAGGAAACGCACCAGAATATCCATCATTTCCTCTTCGGATGCACCGTCCAGCTTCTCTGTCAGATCTGTAAGTTTGGCGCTGATATTATCTACCACATCTTTGATCTGTCCCAGACTCTCACTGGTTCCGGACACAGTGTCACCGACACCTTCCATGACAACTCCGACATTTTTCACCGTATTGCTCAGGGTATTTACCAGATTGGTCACCTGATTCAGAGAATCTGACATATTTGTCAGAACCTTCTGCATCTGGGGCACCAGATTATTCTTATAGATTCCCTGCATATTACTTACAGAAGTCTCGCAGCTGTCAATGGCGCTCCTTAAATTATTCATGGCATTGTTGACATTGACCTTTGCATTCTCCGCAGCCTTGTCGTCCGTGGATTCCAGAACGCTGCCCACTACGGTATTCATCAGATCCAGTTCCTTCTGCATGGCTTTCAATGCTTCCATAGCCGCATCAGTTGCCGCTGCGTTGATATTGCTGCCGGTGCCGCCGTTCGCAGCATTACCGTCAGAGACGCTTTCCAGCTTTTGTTGGATCAGTGCCGCCAGCAGTGTATTTACTTGTCCGTTCAGCGTATTGGTATCTCTTGCCACCCGGTTCAGATCTCTCGTCATCTGGGCGGTATCCTCCGCCAGTTTGCTTTCATCCAGAGCCTTTTTGATACTTTCCAGAGAGTTATTGATATTGCTCATGGAAGTATCGATGTTGTTGCTGAAATTGCCCAGGGTGTCTCTGGTAGAAGACAGATCCTGACTGCTCTGGTTCAGACTGGCTGTGGTGCTGTCCAGTTTCTTCTGCATCGCGGGAATCTCATAGTTGACATGGGTGATGGCAGACTCCAGCCGCGCATTGCCTGCCTGAAAGGAGTCGATCATGGCACTGTATTCCTTCAGATTGTCATTCAGTTCCTCCAGTTTGGAACAGAATTCCTCTACATAACTGTCCCCCTGTACCTGATCCGACACCGTATTGCCCTCTTCAAATACCGTGGTAGCCGCCACCTTGATAAAGGTCTCATTGATGGTCCTCGGTATCCAGAAAGATCCATTTTACACTGGTGTTGGAATGCAGGCTTTCCAGTACGGATTCTCCCATATTTACCACCGATCCGTCTTTCAGCGTATAGTCCTGATCCAGGGATACTACCGCCACAGGAATTCCTCCGGTATTGGCATAGGGATCCCAGTTGGCAAATATATTAAACCACGCATACAGCGACGGTATCACGCACAACCCGATAATAATAACCAGCGCAAAAGGCTGCTTCACCAGTTTTTTCAGATCTCCGGTAAAAATCTTCCAAATATTTTTCATATAGCTTCTAGCAACTCCTCATCCGTATCCATTTGATTGGTTTTGGTCTTTTCTCCCCGGGCCGCCGCTTCACACAATCCCAGTATCAGGAAGAAAAGCGGCGCATTCAGCACCTGCTGAAAGCTGATCAGGGAATGTATCCCGTAGGTAAGCAGTAACAATACTGCGAGAAAATTCTTCCTGTATGTCTGCAGCGCCGTGATAAAAACAGCTGCATAGGCAGCCACACCCAGCAGTCCCATATTGACCAGTGTGGTGAGCCACTCATTATGTGCATTGGTAAAAACAGAACCTTCAAAATATCCTTTATCAAAAAGCACCGTGCCTCCCGGCAACAGTTCTCCCAGATACGATGCAAAACAATCCGGGCCTGCTCCCAACAGCTTCTGATGCAGATTTCCTTTCCGGAAACCCATCCATGCCATCTGCCACAATCTTCCCCGGCGATTGCCCCATTCCGCAAAATCGATTACCAACAACCGATGCAGATACCATGCCAGCACTACCGCTATTCCTGCCAGTGCACAACACAATACTCCCTCTTGCAATATTTTTTTCTTATTCTCCGGAATCCTGCGACAGGCTCCCCAAAGCAGCAGACACCCTGCTGCAACCGGAATCCATCCCTGCCAGGCTGCCAGTTTTTTGGCGATGCCATCCTGCAGGAGAATGTCAAACGTTCCCAGATATAACATCCATTTACCCCAACGGCACATTCCCAGCGCCACCGCTGCAAGAAAAAGGAAATATACTTCCCAATGTCCGGTTTGCTTCCGGTCGAGCCAAAAGCACACCCCCATGACTGTGCATGCCACGATCACACCGCTGTCACTTCCCTGTAAAAGCAGAAGCATCATGGCCAACATATTGCACGTTCCTGCCAGCAGTGTGGGACCTTTTTTCCCTGCTTCCACTGCCCGGTGAAACAGCGTCATGGAAAAGGGAAACATCACACTGTAATACCCGCTGAGCCAGTTGCTGTTCCCTAGCGTGGTCAACATATGGGTAAATTCCCAGTCCCCCACAACGTAACCCTTGAGAAGTCCCAGAGGATCATAGCCCAGCTTCTGCAACAGACCGATCAGGGTGACCGCCACAAAAGCCGCCTCTCCTAACCATATCGCCGTTTTACAACTACCTCCGTACTTCGCCGTCAGTAAAAAACCTCCGATCATCAAACAGATCGTGACAGCTCCCATGTACCATTCCCGCTCTCCGTTCCACGCGATACTGCCATAGGGGCTGCAGATTGCAGAGAGTAACGCACAGATTCCGTACAGGCAGACCGCCGTCGTTACCGCATGTGTTCTGCATTTATCGACCGATTTTTTCACTACTTCAGCCAGAGATCTGGCAAAAATCCGATGTTCCCCTGTCCACCGGCTGCTTACAGCAAAGACACACAGTGCCAGCAATGCGATCCCCTGGCAAAGCAGTGAAACATTGCGATACAGGTAATATTTGGTATCACCCAGTTTATAATATCCATTCCAGGGAATATAATAAAGAGGCAGCACTGCCAGAATAACGATCAGATAACTCTGACATACAATTTTCAGAAATTCCTCTTTCCGGTTCTCCATCCTGCAGGCTCCTTCGTGTCACAGACAGCATAACTACTTGAATTGTAAGCGTTTCTGCCCATTCTGTCAAACCGTTCACCCTGCCTTTTGACAAAAAAACCAAACTGTATTCTATATCATTGGCCTTCAAAGATACCTTTAACTTTTTCCCAACAAACCAGTAGCCCCGGCTGGGTGTAAGAATAAGCAGTGCCGTAAGCAGACGTCGGTACCATAGCGTCCCAAGGGACGCATTGCGAGGGTACTTTCCTCACTTATGTACCGCTACGCTCTGCGATAGAGTGCGAGCGTGCCGCGTTTCTTACCCCAGCCGAGGCTACGGGGAATTTTATTTATTAACTTTTACTTCCAAAACTTTTTCTTCTTGCCGTCCCTGGAGTCATTCTCCTTGGACTCTCCCTCTCCGCTTTCCGTTGCTTTCTTCACAGCATTCAGGGAATCTCCGGTCAGTACATCGAACTGCTTTAGCAGTTCCTTTGCTTCCGGTTTCAACTTGTCGGGAGTCTGAACCACCAGTGTTACATAATGGTCACCGCGGACATCCTTATTTCTCCAGGAAGGAACACCCTTGCCGCGCAGACGGATCTTGGTGTCAGTCTGGGTTCCGGCCTTTACATCATATACCACCTTGCCGTCTACCGTATCAATCAGCACTTCGCCGCCCAATGCCGCTACTGCAAAAGAAATAGGTACGGTAGAGAAAATATCGAAATCCTGTCTCTGGAAGATAGGATGACGACCTACGATCACTTCTACCAGCACATCGCCTCTGGGGCCACCGTTGACACCTGGCTCACCCAGTCCCGGCATACGGGTAGACTGTCCGTTGTCGATACCTGCGGGAATATCCACCGCATAACGTTTCTTCATAGGAATATATCCGGTACCACGGCAATCCGGGCATTTGTCCTTGATCACCTTACCGGTACCCTGACAGTCGGGACAGGTCTGTACATTACGTACCGTACCGAAGAAAGACTGCTGGGTAAATACCACCTGACCCTTACCACCGCACTTGGTACAGGTCTCAGGGCTGGTTCCGGGCTTCGCACCGGAGCCGTTACAGGTCTTACAGGTTTCTTTTACCGTAAGATCGATCTCTTTCTTGCAGCCGAAAACTGCCTCTTCAAAAGTGATATGAACACTGGTGCGGATGTTGGCACCTTTCATGGGGCCGTTATTTCTGGCACCTCTGCTTCTGCCGCCGCCAAAGATATCTCCGAAAATATCTCCGAAAATGTCTCCAAAATCAGCTCCATTGAAATCGAAACCACCGGCACCTCCTGCGCCACCGTCAAATGCCGCATGGCCATACTGATCATACTGGCGTCTCTTCTCGGGATCACTCAGCACGGCATAAGCCTCGGAAGCTTCTTTAAACTTCTGTTCTGCCTCCTTGTCTCCGGGGATCATCTGCATTCTTATCTACACCGAGGACCTCGTAATAGTCTCTCTTCTGCTCTGCCATTTTTGCACCTCTGTCATTTAAATCTAAAAACGGTTATGCACAGGGCACGCTTTCGCATACCCTGTGCCCCCTGTTATTCGCAATCACTGTTACACAGCATTTACTGTTATACCACGATTTGCGTTATTTGTGAAGTTTAATTATACTTCTCTGAAATCTCCGTCGATCACATCATCGTCTGCGTTAGATCCAGCATTGCTACCGGCCTGTGCATTCATGTCAGGGCCTGCTGCACCCTGTGCACCCTGCTGTGCCTGAGCAGCCTGCTCATACATCTTGGTGAATACAGACTGAGCACTCTGGGTCAGTTTCTCTTTTGCAGCCTTCAGCTCATCTACATCGCTGTCGCTCATCTCCTGGTCTTTGGTTCTCTCCAGAATAGCCTTAATAGCTTCCAGATCAGCCTGTACCTGAGTCTTGTCACTCTCGGGTACCTTGTCACCTACTTCGTTCAGAGCCTTCTCGGTCTGGAATACGAAAGAGTCTGCTTCGTTTCTTGCCTCGATAGCTTCCTTACGCTTCTTATCCTGT
>QWCB01006948.1_pt1 | contig 13481 bp, 9 predicted proteins | sample 1972511 | NCBI WGS metagenome assembly QWCB01 (sample SAMN09866719, study PRJNA288562) | Human gut metagenome isolate term5_stool, whole genome shotgun sequencing... | isolation source: gut | host: Homo sapiens | place: USA: California
CGCGAAGTGCTGGGCGACAGAAAAATTGATTATTTAGTAATTCACCACATGGAACCAGACCACTCCGGCGGACTGGCGCTGCTCAAGAAATACTATCCCGACATTCAAGTCATTGGCAACAAAAAGACCTTCGACATGATGTCTGGATTCTATGGCATCAAGGAGAACACCATTGAGGTGAAGAATGGCGACACCATTGAGATTGGAAAGCACAAGCTTGAGTTCTTCCTCACACCAATGGTGCACTGGCCTGAGACCATGATGACCCTCTGCACTGGCGGCGACTCCACACTGTTCAGCGGCGATGCCTTCGGCTGTTTCGGTGCGTTGAATGGCGGTTTCATTGACAAGGATATAGACACCAGCTGGTGTTGGGACGAGATGGTCCGCTATTACTCCAACATCGTCGGTAAATATGGCACTCCTGTACAGAACGCATTGAAGAAATTGTCGGGCAGCCACATCGATTACATCTGCTCAACACATGGCCCCGTATGGCACGAATATGTAGAAAAGGTGATCGGACTGTACGACAAGATGTCGAAATACGAAACCGAACCCGGACTTGTGATTTGCTACGGCACGATGTACGGCAACACCGAGCGCGTGGCCGAGCAGATAGCACGTGCCGCATCGTTGGCAGGTGTCAAGAACATCGCCATGTACAACATATCAAAAACGCACCACAGCTACATCATCCGTGACATCTTCCGTTACCGTGGATTGATTTTGGGTGCTCCAACCTACAACAACGGGCTCTACCACGAAATGGAAGTGCTCCTCTCCGAGATTGCAAACCGTGACATCAAGAACCGTTACCTTGGCTGGTTCGGCTCTTATGGATGGGCAAGCCGTGCGGTACATGCCATCGGTGAGTGGAACGACAAATGCGCTCACTTCGTGAAAGTGGGTGAGCCTGTTGAGATGCGTCAGGCCCTCAACGAAACCACGAAGGCCGAATGCTGGAGACTGGGCCGCGAAATGGCTACAAAATTGCTGGCTGACGAGTAAGCGACCATGCTGCTGAGGATGAACACGGCCGACACGGACTCGCAGGTGATACATTTCCTACGTTTGCCGTTGGTGGTCTTGGTTTTGCTCATCCACAGCAATTTCCACGGCACAAGTGAAGCGTGGAACGCACTTTGGGCAGCTGGGTCTCCATCCGTCGGACCTGCCATGCCTACATTGGGAACTATCATCGACATCATATCGGGTTCACTGGCACAGCTGGCGAACCCTTTTTTCTTTTTCATCGGCGGATTCCTGTTCTTCCGTGAGGGCACGTTCTCAAAGTCACTGTACCTGCACAAGTTGCGAAACAGGGTTTCGTCGCTGCTTATACCTTATCTTATTTGGAACGCCATCTACCTCGTTGCATTATTGGCTGGTGAGCGGACGATGCCAGGATGGACTGCCAACATCGGTAAGTCCATGACAGATTTCACCGTCGCCGACTGGCTTTACGCATTCTGGGACATCACCCTGATTGGCGGTCAGGGTGCGATGACAGCCCCCATAGCCATTCATTTCTGGTTCATTCGCGACCTGATGCTCATCGCTCTGCTCTCACCAGTCATCTACCAGTTGCTCAGATTTCTGTCGTCGCAGCGTAAGGAAGTACCCATCATCTTATTCATGGCCCTGCTCTACGCCACCAAGTGGGTCGAAGGCTTGCCAGGACTCAGCTCACAAGGGATACTGTTCTTCTCGTTCGGAGCCTATTTCTCCATCAGCGGGCTGAAATTCACCGATGCCATGCGCCCTATGCGATGGGGTGGCTTGTTCTTTGCACTGTTTTTCTGGCAGTTCAACAGCCCCAACCTGATGTATGCCGGTCTCATCGTCTTTGTCGTTTCGGTTGTCACCCGACTCATCGAACACCAGCAAACGACAGGCAATCCCCGACCGCTCATCCCACCGTTTCTGGCCAATGCCAGCTTTTTCATCTTCGCCTATCACTCTTTGCTTGTGGGCGGATTCCGCTACCTGTTCGAAACGGGTGCCGTCAATCCGCAGAATGGCATCGAGGCCTTGGGAATCTATCTCCTCTGTCCTGTCATCCTGATTGTTGTCGGAGCTATCACCCACAGTCTCATCAAGAAGGTTACGCCCGGACTGGCAAGACTGCTGACCGGAGGAAGATAGAAAGCCATGAGGAATGTCAAGACTTATTACCTAAAAACTCACTTTTATTTTTGTCAATCCAGAGCAACCGTTCATGGAGTTTTGTGGTTCCATCAGCCGTTTTCCGTCCCTCGCACGCTCGAATAGCACGATGCAACCGACAAAAGGTCACCTATCGCACCCCATAACATAAGCTATCGAACGGCGAAAGATAATCCTTGAGCATCCAAAAGGTGAGCTATCGCCAACAAAACAGCAGATGGTTTTGCACTTTTTCCAATGATAAGAAAACTACAAACACACAACACACTGAATGAAAATAAGTTATAAGAAAGAGCTATAATTGCCAAATTTGAGAACAAACCTATGGTCGGTAGGGCGAAAGCCCGTATTTTTGAAGTGTTTGTAAAGATATTTCGCAAACCTACACTTCAGTTCAATTTCTTATCTTCATAAAATCTTGTATTCGCATGCTGGCATCTTGTCTGCCGTTTCCCTCACGGCTTAGCGCGCTAAACTTCCGAAAGAACGACAAACCATCTGCTCGACAATCAAACAAAATCAGCTCAAGCCCTTATGTCCGTTTGGTGTTAAAGCATTAAAATTAATGAATATATTTTGTGTTATGTACGATTTCCACTAACTTTGCAAGGTTATAAAACAATTTTGATTATGAGAATAGCATTAATAGGCTATGGCAAGATGGGGCACATGGTAGAGCAGATTGCGCTCGACCGTGGGCATCAGATTGTTTGCAAGATAGATGCCGACAACCAAAGCGACTTCGACTCTCCGGAGTTCGCCTCTGCCGACGTTGCCATTGAATTCACAACTCCGGCTACTGCATACGGCAACTACCTGAGAGCATTCGATCACGACGTAAAGGTCGTCAGCGGTTCAACGGGCTGGATGAACGAACACAAGGAGGATGTAGAGCGACTCTGTGGCGAAAATGGCAAAACACTCTTCTGGGCCAGCAACTTCTCGGTAGGAGTAGCTATCTTCGCTGCCGTCAACCGTTATCTGGCAAAGCTGATGAACGATTTTCCACAATACAACGTTGAGATAGAGGAGACCCACCACATACACAAACTGGACGCTCCATCAGGAACGGCCATAACTCTGGCAGAGGGCATTCTCGAAAACATAGACCGCAAGCAGCAGTGGGTGAAGGGCCATCAGCTCAACGCCGACGGCTCGGAAAGCGGAAGCAACAAAGTGGCCGACAACGAGTTGCCCATCGCGTCGATTCGCCGCGACGAAGTGCCAGGAATCCACAGCATCAGTTACGACTCCGAGGCCGACAAGATTACCATTACACACGATGCGCACAGCCGTAAGGGATTTGCGCTCGGTGCGGTGCTGGCAGCCGAATACACCAAAGACCACAGCGGACTGCTCACCATGAGCGACCTGTTCAAGTTTTAAAACAACATTGGCCCGAAACGACCAACAAAACAAAAATCAATGATTGATAAAGAAAAAGCAAAACTCAATCCCAAAAAGCAATGGGCTAAGTTTATCATCGTGGCAGTGCTCTACCTGCTATTCCTTTTCTGGGTGAAAAGCTGGCTGGGACTTATCGTCCTGCCATTCATTTTTGACGTCTATATCACAAAGAAAATAAGATGGCAGTGGTGGAAAGACTCCGACGGACCGGTAAAGTTCATCATGAGCTGGGTCGATGCCATCGTGTTCGCACTCGTGGCGGTCTATTTTATCAATCTTTTCTTCTTCCAAAACTACGTCATACCGTCGTCATCGCTTGAGAAGTCTCTGCTCACGGGCGACTATCTCTTCGTTTCGAAAGTAAGCTACGGCCCCCGCATTCCCCAAACACCACTTACCATGCCGCTGACACAGCACACCATGCCACTCTTCAATGTGAAGAGCTACATCGAATGGCCACACTGGGACTACCGACGCGTGAAGGGATTCGGAAAAGTGGAGCTCAACGACATCGTGGTGTTCAACTATCCAGCCGGCGATACCATCATGAGCGACATCGCTTATCAAGGACAAGACTACTATCAGTTTGTTTACGAGACGGGAACTAATTTGCTCTACCAGCAAAACCCAAACATCAATCTGGCTAATATGAACGCACTGCAACAGCGCGACTTCTTCAACAAGGCCTATTTGATGGGACGTAGCTATATCGTTCAGAACATAGGGACATACGGAGAGATAGAATCAAGGCCGACTGACCGTAGGGAAAATTATGTAAAACGCTGCGTGGGACTTCCCGGACAGACCTTGCAAGTGAAGAACAAGATTATCTATCTCGACGGAAAAGCCAATAAAGAGCCCGACAACGTGCAATACACCTACATGGTAAAACTCAACAATATAACGGCGGCCGACTTACTTGGCGAGCGCTACGACGAGCTGCGTAAACAGCTTGGGATAAGTGCCGAGGATGTACAGAGTCTCAGCCGCTTGCATGGGTACGACGTTGACCGTGGCTTTGTACTGAACCAAGACGCACTGCGATACGACGGCTATATGCCGCTGACCAAGAACGCAGCGGCACAGCTGAAGCGTCAGGGCATCGTCACTGCCATACGACCCGTCACAGACAAAGATGTCTATGCTGGTTCGATGTACCCACTGAACAGCTTCCACGGCTGGACGCGCGACAATTACGGTCCAATCTGGATTCCACAGAAAGGCAAGAGCATCACGCTGACCATCAACAACCTCCCAATCTATGAGCGCTGCATAAAAGTGTATGAGGGAAATGACTTGCAGGTGAAGGGCAATCAGATATTCATCAACGGCAAACGCTCCAACCGCTACACCTTCAAGCTCGATTACTATTGGATGCAAGGCGACAACCGACACAACTCGGCCGACAGCCGGTATTGGGGTTTCGTGCCAGAAGACCATATCGTAGGCAAGCCACTGTTCGTCTGGTGGTCGAGCGATCCCGACAGAAAGGGATTGGGAGGCATCCGCTGGAGCAGATTGTTCATGTGGGTTGACAACATCAAATAGGCTGACTCATGACATCTTGTACAATTCAGGAGAAATGAAAACTTATTGATGCCATCTCTTCTACTCATCTTCACCTTAATGGTAGGATGCACGAGCAACAACAATGATGGATGTCAGTCCATTATATCAGCAACGGAATTGAAATTCGGAGCTGAAGGAGGACACAAGAAAATTGAGATTAGAAAACAAGATTTCGTCTATATCTTGGACGGAAATAACCAAGCTGGGGGTGTGGCGAACAAGTTGATGGATTACGTTACATAATTGGACAAGGAATGGTTCGTTACAGTCAATTTATAATGTCAGCCCTCACCTCCATAGATATTACCGTAAAAGAAAATAAGACAGAGCGACCACGGAGCCACAAACTGCCAGTGATGACACAGACCATTGGCATGAAGAAAAAAACATTGGCGCCATACAGCAACTATATCCTTATCAGTCAAGAAGCAAAATAGACAGAGAAAGCGATATGTATCTTTTAGCATCCACTTACTTCGGACCTGTACAATGGTACCAGAAACTCAACCGGGACGAATGTGTCGTCGAACAACACGAACACTTCGTGAAGCAGACCTACAGGAACCGCTGCGTGATTGCCACCACAAACGGCAAGCAAACGCTGTCGATACCTGTGGAAAAGTTCGACGGACCAAAGTGTAAGATGAAAGATGTGCGCATCAGCGACCACGACAACTGGAGGCACCAGCATTGGAACGCTTTGCTTTCGGCCTACGGCGAAAGCCCTTTCTTTGAATTCTATCAAGACGATATACACCCGTTTTTTGAGAAAAAATGGGATTTTCTCTTCGATTTCAACAACGAGATAACCCACAAAATCTGTGAGTTACTTGACGTCCGACCAAGAATACGCTTCACGGAGCAATACCTTCCAGCCAATGAAACTGGGCAATACATGGATTTTCGCTATGCCATCGACCCAAAACATCCAGCCGACGACCCAGAGTTCATCCCCCGAAAGTATTATCAAGTGTATGAGCAGAAACACGGTTTTCTGCCCAATCTCAGTATCCTCGACTTGCTTTTCAACGAAGGCAACGAGGCCATTCTTTATTTATAGCATAGACAAGCCACACGGCTATGCTTCCTGTTGGCGGATTCCCATACGCGCCTCGACAACGTTGACAACATAGTCGCCCAGTTTTTCGCATTCCTGTATGATATCCATGTACATGGTTCCTATCGCATAGGTGTATTTATGCTCGTTCACATCGTTGATGTTCTGCGAGCGAAGCTGGTCGCGGTAATTATTGATTTCATTCTCGATGTTGAACGAGTGGTGAATGTCGTTCTCGTGTTTGTGCCCCACCAATATACTGTTCATCTGCGTGAGTGCGTCATCAGTGAGTTCAAACATCTGGAAAATACGATTGTATTGTTCCTCTGAGAAATTCTCTTTGCCCTTGAAACGACGATTTTCAGTGCGCGCTATGTTGAAGCAAGCATCGCCTATACTTTCTAATTCCGAAATTTCACGCAGCATCGATCTCACCTTTTCCTTGGTCTCATCACTCAGATGGGCATTCCCCACCTCATCAAGATACTTGGCAATCTCGATTTCCATGTTGTCAGAGATGCTCTCATATTTCTCAATGCGGGCGAAAAGTTTGGAAAATTCAGCCTCATCGTCTATCGTCAGCAGCTCACGCACCATGCCAAACATACGCTGCAAGCGCTCTGCGAACGACTGAATCTCCTTACTCGCCTCAAGTACGGACAGCTCAGGGGTTTTCATAATGCCAGCCTGTATGAAGCGAAGACGGAAATCTTCTTCAGCTTCAATATTAGAAGGCTTTATCATGTTGCTGACAAGCTTCTCCAACTGTGGGATAAACCAGATGCAGCCAAATTGGCCGTGATGGTAGTGCCAATGTTCTCGCCCATCACAAGAGCGATACCAAGATAGATAGGAAGCACACCCGTAGAACACATGAGAATGGTAATCGCCATAACAGCTGCTGACGACTGTACGATACAAGTGATTAAAGTTCCGATGGCGAGGAACACAAAGATACTCCCATAACTGTTGACATCTATTGACTTAAAGAATTCGATAACGGCTGGATTATGCTCCAATTGCAGGTCTTCCCCCCCAGCACTGAGCAACACAAGGCTGAAAAACATAAACGAAAGGCCAAAGAGGAAGTCGCCAATGTAACGCATTTTACGCGTATAGATAAGGACAATGCCCACCAAAAAGGCTGGAAACACAAAGCTTGTCAAATCAACGGAATAGCCCAAGGACATAATCCAGGCCGTGAGCGTGGTACCGATGTTGGCTCCCATTATGACAGAGATGGCCTGTGCAAGCGTCAGCAGTCCGGCATTGACGAACGAAACGGTCATTACCGTAGTGGCAGACGACGACTGGACGGCGCAGGTGATGAAAGTTCCCGTCAGCATTCCTGTAAATCGGTTGGTGGTCATTGCGCCCAAGATATGCCGCAACTGTGAACCCGCCATTTTCTGAAGAGCTTCGCTCATGACTTTCATTCCATAAATAAGGAGCGCCAGCGAACCTATAATCTTGAAAAAAATAGCTAAATAATCACTTGTAGTCATAATTAATTGTATTGTAATGCGATATTTTTTGCACTTAGCCCAGAATTTGTTAACTTTATAGCCAATTAACAAGGCATATTTCATAAGGATGAAACAAGTATTACAAATTCGATGCAAAAATAATAAAAAAACTTTAGAAGTTCCTATCGGAAGTACACTTTCTGAAATTTTTAATGAACTAAATATAGAAATGGAGCATGGCCCAGTCAGTGCCAGAGTGAACAACAAGGTAGAGGGCATGCACTTCCGGGTGTATCACAACAAAGACATTGAGTTTCTTGACCTTCACACATCTTCTGGCATACGAACCTACACCCGTTCGTTGTTCATGGTGCTCTGCAAGGCAGTTCACGACCTCTATCCGGGCAGCGAAGTGGTAATCGACATTCCCGTCTCGAATGGCTATTATTGCAATCTGAAGTTAGGACATGCCGTGGAAGAGGAAGATGTTGCCAAGATTCGCCAACGTATTCATGAAATCATCGCAGCGCAAATACCCATCCTACGCTTTGAGACTACCACTGAGGCAGCGATCGAAATGTTTGAGAAACTGGGCGATGAGGCAAAGGTGAAGCTCCTGAAGAGCAGCGGTTCGCTCTACACGACTTATTATAAGCTTGACGATTACAAAGATTACTATTACGGTTCGATGCTGACGAACACAAAAGAGATAAAGCTTTTCGGCATAGAGAAGTACTTTGACGGCATCCTGCTTCGCATTCCATCTGTGAAAGACCCATCAAAACTGGGCGAGTTCATCCGCCAAGACAAGATGTTTGAGGTGTTCAAGGAACACCATCGCTGGCAAAACATATTGGGAGTGAGCACTGTTGGCGACTTTAACGAGGCGGTTAAAAAAGGCCTTTCCAATGATCTCATCCACGTCAGCGAAGCCTTGCAAGAAAAAAAGATCGCCCAAACCGCAGAGACTATCGCACGACGGAAGGGAACAAAGGTAGTGCTCATCGCCGGCCCGTCATCGAGCGGCAAGACAACCTTTTGCAAACGTCTCTCCGTTCAGCTGCTCACATGCGGCATAAAGCCGATACAGGTATCGTTGGACGACTATTTCGTTGACCGTCAGAACACCCCCAGAGATGAGAATGGTGAGCTCGACTACGAAAGCATCCATGCTTTGAACATCGCGCTCATCAACGAGCAGTTTGCGGCACTCTTCAGAGGAGAGGAAGTGGAGCTGCCAAAATACAACTTTCAGACAGGAAAGAGCGAGAGAAGCAGCAAGAAACTCCAACTGAAAGCCAACAACATCCTTGTGGTGGAAGGCATACATGCCCTGAATCCTGAGCTTACGGCACACATTCCAGACGAACAGAAATTCAAAATCTATGCGTCCGCCCTGACAACCATCCTCCTCGACGATCACAACTACATCCCTACGACTGACAACCGCCTGCTCCGTCGCATCGTCCGCGACTACAAATATCGCGGTTGCTCAGCGCAGGAGACCATTCGCCGATGGCCCAGCGTGCGGGCAGGCGAGAATAAGTGGATATTCCCTTATCAGGAAAATGCCGATGTCATGTTCAACAGCGCCATGTTGTTCGAGCTCGCCGTCATAAAGAATCAAGCAGAGGAGGTGTTGGAACAGGTACCGGAAAGATGCGAGGAGTATGCCGAGGCCTATCGCTTACGAAAATTCCTCAAATACTTCTCCACCTTGCCCTACAAAAGTCTGCCACCAACCTCACTTTTACGCGAATTCCTGGGCGGATCGTCGTTCAAATACTAAAATTGCGTCATTACTCTGTCCTAAATACTCTAAGCAAGACAAGACTATTCAGGACTATACGCTCCACGTCTTTTTGCAGATTGTGCATTTATCGCAGTTTGCAAAAAGACTTTTATATTCGAAATCACATATATAATAATGTGGCTTTGCCAGATGGCAACCAACATTCTCCGTTAATTTCGCCTCACTGTCATGGGTCAAAAATCAATCGTCACGATAGAATCTTTAACCTCCTGAAAATACATCAGTACAAAAACAGAGTGAAAGCCCAGATACAACGAAAGTGCTCATTGCCACAATCTGCTTGTCTTAGACAAAAAAAATAACAACAATACAAATATATTTTATTTCAAGCGTTTATCTATAAAATTGCCACTATCAACCCATCATAATTTAACATTTAACACTAAAACCACTATTACCGTTCCCTTTTTTCTATTTCAGCCACATATTCAATAGATTACAATTAAGAAATTAAAATGTTATTTTTCAGCAAAATATTTTGTTTATTCAATTTTTATTCGCACTTTTGCCACGAAACTAACTATAAACAAAACAATTTCTATGGAAGAACAAATCGAAGTGAAAGAACTCGAACATGTTGTTGTGCTCTTTTCCGGCGATTCCGGTGACGGAATGCAACTTGCAGGCAACATCTTTTCCAATGTTTCAGCAACAGTGGGAAATGGAATATCAACTTTTCCTGACTATCCTGCAGACATCCGCGCCCCGCAAGGTTCATTAACTGGTGTCAGTGGATTCAGAGTGCACATCGGTGCAGGAAAAGTTTATACACCAGGCGACAAGTGCGATGTACTGGTAGCAATGAATGCAGCCGCTTTAAAAACGCAATACAAGAACTGCAAACCACAGGGAACCATCATTCTTGATACAAATTCCTTTGGTCCTCGCGACTTGCGAAAGGCTGAATTCACAACAGACGATTATCTTGGCGAGCTGGGTATTGACCCAGACCGTGTCGTAGCTTGTCCTATCACCAAAATGGTGAAAGACTGTCTTGCTGATTCCGACATGGATAACAAGGCGATGCTCAAGTGCCGCAACATGTTTGCCTTGGGTCTTGTTTGCTGGTTGTTCAACCGCGATCTCGAATTGGTGGGCAATTTCCTGAGAGACAAGTTCAAGAAAAAGCCAGCGATTGCCGAAGCCAACATTAAAGTGGTGGAGGCTGGATACAACTATGGGCACAACATCCATGCCTCTGTGCCCAACACTTACCGCATAGAGACTAAGGAGAAGCAAGCCGGCCGGTATATGGACATCACCGGCAACAAGGCAACAGCCTACGGTTTGATAGCAGCTGCCGAGAAGGCGGGGCTGAAACTGTACCTGGGCTCATATCCCATCACCCCAGCAACAGACATCCTTCACGAGCTGGCCAAGCACAAATCTCTCGGTGTCATCACCGTACAGAGCGAAGATGAGATATCAGCAGCAGCCACAGCCATCGGCGCATCGTTCGCAGGTGCTTTGGCAGTAACCACAACTTCTGGTCCTGGTATCTGCCTGAAGAGCGAGGCCATGAACTTGGCTGTCATCGACGAGTTGCCGCTCGTTATTGTCGATGTTCAGCGTGGTGGACCATCTACCGGTCTTCCAACCAAGTCAGAGCAGACCGACCTTCTGCAAGTACTCTATGGCAGAAACGGTGAGAGCCCAATGCCAGTGATTGCCGCCACCAGCCCTACCGACTGTTTCGATGCCGCTTTTACAGCTTGTAAGATGGCATTGGAGCACATGACACCAGTAGTGCTCCTCACCGACGCATTCATTGCCAACGGTTCGTCAGCATGGAAGTTACCCGACATCGCCGACCTGCCAGAGATTCGCCCACACTATGCCACTGAAGCACAGCGCTACTCATATAGACCATACAAGCGCGATGAGTACAGCAACGTACGTTATTGGGCCATTCCGGGAATGGAAGGCTACACACATATCCTCGGAGGATTGGAGAAAGACGGCAAGACTGGCGCCATCTCTACAGAACCAGAGAACCACCACAAGATGGACACCCTACGTTTCGAGAAGGTTGCCCGCATTCCGGTCCCAGATCTCACAGTCCAAGGCGATGCTGACGATGCTGAGTTGCTCATCGTAGGTTTCGGAAGTACTTACGGTCACTTGTATTCAGCCATGCAGGAGTTACGTGCGAAAGGCCATAAGGTTGCACTTGCACAATTCAAGTTCATCAACCCACTGCCAGCCAACACCGCCCAGGTACTGGGTAAGTACAAAAAGGTGGTGGTAGCCGAGCAGAACCTTGGCCAGTTGGCAGCTTTGCTCCGCATCCGCATCAACCATTTCGCACCCTACCAGTACAATCAGGTAAAGGGTCAGCCATTTGTTGTTCAGGAACTCGTCAAGGGCTTCGAGCGACTCATCTCCCTCCCATTGCCAAAGGATGATTGTGGTACGTTCTATTCACGAATCTTACAATAAAAAGGAAAAATCAAAAATGAGCGAATATACAGAAAAAGATTTCAAGAAAGGTCAACCAAGATGGTGCCCTGGTTGTGGCGACCACTTCTTCTTGGTGAGTTTCCAAAAAGCTATGGCCGAAATAGGCATCCCTCCTCATCAGACTGCGGTTATCTCTGGTATTGGATGTTCAAGCCGTTTGCCCTACTATGTCAACACGTATGCCATGCAGACCATCCACGGTCGTGCAGCTGCCATTGCCACAGGCGCAAAGGTTGTGAATCCAGAGCTTTCCGTTTGGCAAGTGTCAGGCGACGGCGACGGTCTGGCCATTGGTGGAAACCACTTCATCCATGCCATGCGCCGAAACATCAATCTGAACATGATTCTCTTGAACAACCGCATCTACGGTTTGACCAAGGGACAGTATTCACCTACCAGTCCACGTGGTTTCGTATCAAAGTCAACACCATTCGGTAGTGTTGAGGACCCATTCCGCCCAGCAGAGCTTTGCTTCGGCGCACGCGGCAAGTTCTTCGCCCGCAGTGTTGCCACCGATGCGCAGGAGACCATCAACATCCTCAAGGCTGCCAACAGTCACAAGGGTGCCGCTGTCTGCGAGATTCTCCAGAATTGCGTCATTTTCAACGACGGATGCCACAACAGCATCTATAACAAGGAAGGCCGCAGTAAGAATGCCATCTATGTTCGTCAGGGACAGCCGTTGGTATTCGGCGAGAACAACGAGTACGGACTGGTGCAGGAGGGCTTCGGTCTGAAGGTGGTGAAGATTGGCGAAAACGGTGTCAAGCTGGAGGATATTCTCATTCACGACGCACACTGTGTTGACGACACCCTACAGCTGAAGTTGGCCATGATGGACAACGAACACGGTTTCCCAGTAGCCTTGGGTGTTATCCGCGACGTGGAGGCTCCCACATACGACGAGGCTGTCAATGCGCAGATTGAGGAAGTGAAAGGTAAGAAGCCTTATCACAACTTCATGGAACTGCTCGAAACCAACGACATTTGGGAGGTTCAATAAGTCAATTGTACAGACAAACATAATCGGGAGGATGCTTTCCATACGGAGAGCATCCTCTTTTCGTTTGTCACAGTTGCCCGAATCCCACTCTTCGGGCAACGATTGACAGAATTGAAAAGTGAGTTGCACACCTATAAAATAGGAGCAGTAAAACATAGATACAGAAGACTCATTTTAAAAGGTCAGCTTTCGTTGTGTGATAGCTTACCATTCATTGCGCAATAGGTAAGCTATTGAAATGCCAAACCTCACACATCGCAACAACAATGAAAAACGCATCAACAAAGATGTACGGCAGACTTGCCAATCATTGCCGACAAATCAGCCCGAACCGGTCGTTCCACCGCAATTTCACCATTCGATATTGGGCACATCGCTCCCATTCGTTTGTTATCCCGTTGTTGGCCTTTCGCCTTCCTTTCCGCATCGGCATAGTCCGCCACACCTTTGCTTGAGCGCTTTGATTCACAATCTGTTATCAGATTTAATGCTCACTATTAGAAGATGATAATTTTGTTTCCGGAATGATTCAATTCG
>QWCB01002946.1_pt1 | contig 13475 bp, 10 predicted proteins | sample 1972511 | NCBI WGS metagenome assembly QWCB01 (sample SAMN09866719, study PRJNA288562) | Human gut metagenome isolate term5_stool, whole genome shotgun sequencing... | isolation source: gut | host: Homo sapiens | place: USA: California
GCACCACCAGGTGCGCCAGCTGTCGGGGAGTAGCTCCTTCGTATTGGATATGTAGCCGATAGGCGCGTCAAACCATACGTAGAGCACCTTGCCCTCAGCCCCTTGGAGCGGTACGGGGATACCCCAGTCTAGGTCACGCGTCACGGCACGTGGTTGTAGTCCTAGGTCCAGCCAGCTCTTGCACTGACCGTAGACGTTGGGCTTCCACTCCTTGTGTCCCTCGAGTATCCACTCGCGGAGGAAGCTCTCGTAGTCGCCCAGTGGGAGGTACCAGTGCTTCGTCTCTCGTAGCTCAGGCTTAGCTCCTGAGATAGCGCTATGAGGATCGATCAGATCGGTTGCTGAGAGCGATGTGCCACACGCCTCGCATTGGTCGCCATAGGCGCGCTCGTTGTGGCAATGCGGACAGGTGCCCGTGATATAGCGGTCTGCGAGAAACTGCTTAGCCTCAGGGTCGTAGTACTGCTCCGAGGTTTGCTCGATCAGCTTGCCCGACTCGTAGAGCTTGGTAAAGAATGCGCTCGCCGTCTTCTCGTGCGTCTCGGAGGTGGTGCGCGAATAGATGTCGAAGTCAATACCTAGGCGAGCGAACGACTCCTTGATCAAGGCGTGGTAGCGATCTACCACCTCTTGAGGAGAGACGCCCTCGGCTTTTGCCTTGATGGCGATAGGTACTCCGTGCTCATCGCTACCGCCGATGAAGAGGACCTCGTCGCCCTTCATACGCTTGTAGCGAACGTATATGTCGGCAGGAACGTAGACTCCTGCTAGGTGTCCGATATGTACAGGCCCATTGGCATAGGGTAGGGCCGTAGTGACTAAAGTGCGTTTGAATTGTTGCGTACTCATAAAGTTCTTATGATGATTAACGGCTTACTGCCGATGTCTACCGCAAAGGTAGCAAAAATGAGACTGTTACGAAGGTTTCCTCGGGTGGAAATGTTTCTTTCCAACGTTGGAAAAACAAATTTCCTAGGGAGGAAACGAAAAGCGCCCACGGAGGTATGAGATGATTCTTCGGACTTATGAGTTGGTTCTTCCGAAGTTTCATTTCATTCTTCCGAGGAAATGACTCTCGCCTCGGTGGGGAACTTTCGTTTTCCACCGAGCTATTGGGAGGTTCCTCCGTGGAGGTTTGGATGAGTTGGCTGGGGAGGTGCCCCCGAAGTGCTAAGAGTTAGAAGTGCTTGGCGCTGGGAGAGGGGGAAAGAGCGTCTCTAGCACTCGCCTCATGGTGCTGCGGGTTGTGGCGCGATTACGCATATTGTTGGCGAGGAGGGAGACGCAGTAGGTGTGGCCGTTGTAGCTGACGTAGCCAGCATAGTTTTGCACGCCTCGTATGGAGCCACTCTTGAAGTAGGCGGTAATCTTTGATGCTGGCATTAGGCTACGCACCGTACCTTGGCGTCCAACTTGTGGTAAGGAGAGGATGAAGGGATCGGAGGTGGGCAGTGGTAGCTGGTAGACCTGTCTCAGAGCGGCTGTTAGGGCATAGGGCGATAGCTTGCTGCGGGGTGATAGCCCAGAGCCGTCGTATAGCTCCAGCTGATCGGCGGGGAGGGCGCAGGTCTCTCGCCAGTAGTTCATCTCCTGTCTTAGCGCTTGGCTCGTTGAGGTGCACTCGCCCTGCTGCACCGTGCCAAAGTGGTTGCCGATGCTGCGGAGGAGAGCCTCTGCGTAGAGATTGACGCTGTGAAAGTTGCAGGTGCGTATCAGCTCACCGAGATGAGGACTCAGGTAGATGTCGAGTAGGGTGGTAAGTACTGGAGCGGACCGGTCGTAGTAAGCGACGCTCTGGCACTCGGAGAGCTCTACGCCACGCTGCTTGAGGTGCTCCGCTAGTTGCAGAGCAAGCGCCATGGCGGGGTTGCTCAGGTCGCAGGCGATGACCTGACGCTTAGAGCTACCTCGTGCTAAGCGCCCCGAGAGGCGACGGGTGGTGCGGGACTCTCTATTTGCAGATATGGCGAGCTGATTGCCACGCTTGACCAGCTGGATGTCCATCTGCCACGCATGTCCTGGTGTGGAGGGGAGGAGGACGGTGGGTGCGGTAGCTCCTTTTGCCACATCCTGTGCGGAGATGCCGACCTGCATGATGTTGTCGCAGAGGTTGATCCCATAGAGCGCTGGCGCATAGCGTCGGCCCCAGTCCTCACGAGGCCACGCCTCTAGATAGCCCTCGTCGCAGTAGGCCGAGGCGTCGACGACGATGCGACCACGTATCTGACGAACGCCCGCCTTTTGCAGTGCTAGGTAGACCTGCTCGTAGAAGATCCCCTTGCGACGTGGATAATGCTTTGACTCAAGCGAAGGGTCACCATGCCCTACGATGATGAGGTCGCCATCGAGCACGCCATCGCTTGTGATGGAGCCTCGGTACCCGATCTCAGTGGGGAACTGATAGTCGGCGCCTAGGACTATGAGCGCTGTGGCAGAGGAGAATATCTTGGTCACCGAGGCTGGCGTAAAGCGCTCCGTGGCATGGTAGCTCAGGAGAGGCTGTCGCTGGTCTATGCGCCATACGGAGACCCCGTAGCGAGCCTCTCCCCGTTGCTCTGCCTGCTGGAGTAGCTCTAGAGTCTGGGAGACATTGAGTGTATCCTCTTGTGCCGATCCCTGCAGGGGGAGTAGCAGTAAGAGTATAGCGTAGAGTGTAGTGGATCGTAGTTTCATCTCTGTGGGTCAAACGAAATGAGAGCAAAGTGTACCCGAAGACACACCTTGCTCTCTTTATTCTACTTGAGTTATCTATCTTTCGCTCAAAGGGGATTGGAGCTCCCGCTTTGAAGGAGTCGTGTGCGTGCTAGTACTTTAGCGCTTGTCCTGGACGTAGTACGGCGCGTGAGGACATATTGTTTGCCTTGCAGAGTCGGCTTACAGAGACCCCTGTCTTCTTGGCAATACTTGAGAGGGTGTCACCCTTCTTGACTCGATATATCCGTGGGGCACGCGAGGCTGAGGCGCGGTTCTTCTTCGCTTTTGCCTTGTACTTAGCGTCTGATGAAGCCTTGCTCTGAGCATCGCTATCATCGTAGGCATAGGTCTTGTAGCCCCTAGGAGCAACGAAGGTATAGAAGTCACTCTGGGGAGCGCCTACGCCGAAGTCAATGATGAGCGCGGGGTTAATGTCGATGCCTAGGAAGCGGGTCTCGAAGTGTAAGTGTGGACCTGTGCTACGACCCGTGCTACCGCCCTTGCCGATGACCTCACCAGCCCTGACAATCTGTCCCTCCTGCGCGATGCAACGGCTCATATGTCCGTAGACCGTCTCTAGGCCGTTGGGGTGACGTATGACGATGTAGTTGCCGTAGCCACCACGCTCGTAACCACGGATGCGCACCTTGCCGTCGAAGGCGGCTCGTACGTCATCGCCTGTGCGGAGTGCTAGGTCGATGCCCTTGTGCTCGCGACGATAGCGGGCACGGTAGCCATAGTTGGAGGTGACACGCATAGTACCCTCTAGAGGCATAACGAATCCCGAGCAGTCAATATCATATGTAGCGGGGACACGTGGACTACTTTTACCCGCAAAGGGGTTTACCCAGTTAGTCCACGAGTCTTCGCCATATAAATCTATTGCAGGGTATTCGAGAGCCTCTCTCTCGAGTGCGCGCTCCATCTCAGCGTCGGATATACGCGTCTCGGCCTCTCTTGCCGTCGTCATGTTGTAGCCATCGGCTAGCAGATTTCTACCTCTGAGGGTGTCGCGTGCGGTCACGACTCTCGTCGGGGATACACGCCTAATGGGTGGTGATGAGGTCTTGTGGGGCGTCTGGGCTGCTAGCTGAGTGCATGCCACTAGGATAAGTCCCACGAAGGCGACAAAGCTCTTACTTTTACTTATCATAAAGTCTTGATTGATAAATGATGTGCGTCTGTCGATAATGAGTGGATTAAAGAAACTGATATACAGTAGATAGCTCCTCTCATACCTGTCACTTACGGAGGGAAACAACATCTACTTTCTCGCCAAAGGTCGGAATAAATTTCGAAACAGCCAAATTTCGGCCCGACGAATTTATGCCATTTGCCACCTAAGGCTGGCTCTAATACAACGATTGCAAGCGGAGATTATTGTTATGACAAGAGCCTTGTCGCGTAAGTCTATATTAAAGAAAGAGCCCCCACGTCAGTCTTGCGACTGGTGTGGGGACTCTCTAGTTGTCTAGCGGGGAGTGATTACTTCAGACCGAGCTTCTTAGCAATAGCTGCGGGGATAGCATCACGGTGTACGACGATATTCATCGTACGGCCAGCTACGTAGTTCTTAGATACGTACCAGATGCCATTGTACTTACCAGTCTCACCCCAAGAGTTCTTGATCATATAGAAGATACGACCGTTTTGGTTCTTAGCCTTGCCGATCATAACCATCCCGTGGTCGTCGGTGAGGGTAAAGTTGTCGAAGCCCTCCTGGCGGAACTCCTGTGTAGGCTCGATCTCGGGGCAGTCAGCACGATTGATCATACGACGGATCTCGGCAGCCTTGTCGCTGTAGCTGAGGCCTACCCAGCGTGCCTGGTCAGAGCCCTTCGTCTCGATAGCCTCTACGTCAGCCAGTACGCCGATACCGTCACGGGTGAAGCCTACCTCGCTGACGTCAGCGCCCCAAGCGATGGGGTAACCCTTTTCAATTGCATTGTCAATGACCTGCATGAGTTCGTCAATGGGCAGATTCCACGAGCTAGACCAGCGCCAGTTGTCCTCGATCTCGATCGGGAAGGCGGTGTAGAAGGGGTGGTGTGTGTAGCTCGTCAGTGAGATGTAGTCACTAGCCTTGATGCCGAGGCTCTCAGCAAAGCTCTTGGGCGTGTAGCGCTTGCCGTTGTAAGTAAACTGCTCGGGGAGCTCGCCTAGATAGGTGTCTACGACCTTGTCGTAAGCGCTCTTCCATGCGGTGGAGAGACGACCGTTGTGGTTGGCAACGACAGCGTCAAGCATGCCCTTGAGGACAGCCTCTAGCTCGCTATGTGCGTTCTTTTTTGTGCCGTAGTTGAGACCAGTCATAAGCTCCTCGGGTACAGCTCCGTAGTTGTCGAAGACGTAGAGTACATCGTAGAAAGAACCTCCCTGAGCAATGTTGCCCTTGCCATGTAGACGGACATACTTCTCAGCCTTGTCACGGTAAGTATGGTTGACGACAAACATATCGGAGAGGTCTACCTCGGGGCCACCCTTACGGAGTATCTCAGACTCGAGGAAGCCAGTCGTAGAGTAAGACCAGCAGGTACCACTGTTTGCCTGATCCTTGATGGAGGTAATGGGTAGCTGCTTGATAATAGTAAACTCGTTGCTCTCGCTGTCTGTCTTGGGTGTCTGTGCCACCATAACGAGACCAGAGAGGAGTGTGAGGAGGAGTAGAGAGAGTTTTCTCATAGCTTATTCCTGTTTTATAGTTAGAAAATGAATTGTCAGTGAAGCGGTCGTCAAGACCGTCACAAAGATACGAATAAAAAACTGGAGACAAAAGGATCCTCCGCCGTAATAGCCCAAGTTTTACGGAGGTGTCGTGTAATGGACGTTAGACGCGGGCTGTAATACTTGGGCTATGGGCATTGCGCCCACAGATCTGCCCTCTTTGATGCACCACGCCTCCAGATAAATTGATGAGACTCATGCAAGCGGTAGACTGACGGTGCGTGCACTGGAGTGTACCCCTCGCTGCGCGCTACATTACCTTTGCACTGTCGATCAACGTAACATCAGAGGTCGAGGTAGATGTCTCTTAATCATGCCTCGGATACATTTGAGCGCAATGAAAAAGCATCCCCGAGGGACTGAGTTTCCCTCGGAGATGCTTAGGATCAGTCTGACGGTCATGCTGTGTCAGACTATAATTGGAGAGCTAACGGTTGAGAATGATCACCTTTGCTCCATTGACGATGTAGATGCCATCGGGTAGATCCTGCAAATCGTCTGAGAGGCGTATGCCCTGGAGGTTATAAACACCAGAACTCTCTGCGGACTGAGTAGGCGTAATAGGCTCAATGGCATTGTCCTTGTCTCGCGTGATGGTAACTAGGTCGGTGACTGCCTTGCCCTCTGCGTCACAGAGGTTATAGAGGTCGCTCTTGTTTTTGACCCACTTGGTGTTGCTGGGGGCTGTGATAGCACATTTGGTGAAGGTGGGCTCTGCGTCTAGTGATCCAAAGCTACCTCCATCGACTCCTCCCTGGGTGCGTACGCTACAGTTCTCAAAGGCCCACTTGCCACTCTTGATTCCGTACAGGGCGCCCTTGACCTCGAGGGAGCAGTCGCGTACGGTTATCTTACCCATATTTAGGATCCCGTAGCGATAGGACTCCTTGCCCGTAGAGGTGCCAGTAACCTTGAGGCTGCCCTCGCCTATGATGGTAATGCTCTCTCCATTGGCTATGCCACCGCTCTGCTGGGAGGTTATACTGTTCTCTCCGATGAGGCTGATGGTTAGCCCTTTGGTCATGTTGTAGAGTCCACGAGCGCTACCCCAGCCGTTCTCAGCCTTTGCGTTGAGGATGGTTGCTTCATTGAGTGTTAGGGTGTTGCTCTCAGGATCATAGCTTGCTTTGCCCGTCACGCCCTCTATGGCAGAGAGGTCTGCACAGTTGTCAGAGGTGACCTGTACACCTGCGACATAGAGCTTGTACATCGTCTGCGCACGGCTGGTTAGTGCGGTCAGCGAGAGTAATAGCGTGACGATTGTCACATGAAGTAGTCTTGTCTTCATAAGCTTTCATGCCTCCCTGCTACCTCCTCCTGTTTTACAGGCTCTATCTTCAATAGAATTAGCCTCAGGTGTGGAGGACACCGTATCGAAGGCTTGGGTGTAAGGTTGAGATTGTTGAAATAAAGAGAGGAAGGCTACACCTCCTCAGAGATAGATGCTATCCAAGGAGGTGTGAGCCAACGGCTTACTTAAAGAGTCTAACTGTGAATCCGCACTTCTTAGGATTGCTGTTCCCTGAGTCAGCACAGTGGCCATAGTAGCCCATACGCCAGCCACGATCATCGTTTTGCTGATCGACAGCCCAGTAATAACCGCTCGTATTAAGGAGTCGGATACCGTCTGGGGCCTTCCAGCCACAAGATGGGAAGATGCGTATGATATCTCCTTCCTTAGGCTCCCAGTATGTTTCATTAGAGATCTCTTCGATAACCATGCCTTGCTGGACAGGACGACAGGTTATCCTCATCATCATGCTCTGATTGTTCTTGTCTTCGGGGTTGACGATGTATTCATATCTCCATGCTGAGAGTAGGTTAGTGCCCTTGAAGCGGAGAGCGTAAGTTGCCTTGATGTCACCTGACGATTCGGAGTAGTAATCGTTGCTAGAGGTGACCTTAGTGCCATGTATCATGACAGTCTCCTTGACATCTCGGAAGTCACAGTTATGGTCAAACTCAACGAAGGTAGGATTCCCTCTGTACTTAGGCACGATGGCTTGCCACTCGGCTATCGTGGGTAGGTGATACTGTTCGCCTGCGATGGTGATGGAGGCAAACTTCTGGACAGCCTCTGGGAATGTGAAGTAACCACTGACATTATTGGCCTGAGAGGTTACAAAGGCATCACCAGCCTGATTGACATTGTTCTCGGCTACATAGGCTAGCGGAAGGTCTAGATGGATAGCCTCTCGATGTATGGTGAGTTGCTGAGTGAGTGTGGGGTGATCAGTCACGACAGCCTCGAGGACAAAGTCGGCTTCACCGCTACCACTCTTTATGACGAAGCTCTTCTGAGCATTGTCAATGGTGATCTCAGAGGCATTGCCTTCTTTGAGACTGATCGTAAAGTCGTCCGAGGTGAGTTGCTTTTTGCTGAGGATCGACCCATCGGGAGCTATCTCCTCGAGGATGCCCTCGACACGCCCCGTTCCACCCTCTCCGGTAAATGTATTTGGGGTGGCTGTGAAGGTCGCCTTGAAGGTGCCTTGATTAGTGGGCTCGTTGGGCTCTTTAGGATTACAAGAGACGATTAGAGCAAAGCACATGAGCAATGGAAGAATTCGTTTCATAGAACTGCGTAGTTGTTTATATGTAAGTGTAGGGCAAAAATACAAAACGAATTAGATAAAAGCAAGAGACGCACCGTCCCTCATCTGCAGACAGGGACGATGCATCTCTTGAGTGTATTTCTTTATTTGTTTCTAGAGCTTAGCGACGCTTACTACTCCTCTTTTGCTTCCTTGCTTGTGCACGACCTAGGCCTCCGCCTTGCATCTTGCGCATCACTTTGCTCACTTGATCAAACTGCTGGATAAGCCTATTGACCTCGGCAACGGATGTGCCACTACCGTCGGCGATGCGCTTGCGACGAGAGCCATCAAGGATGCTAGGCTTGGCGCGCTCCTCGGGAGTCATAGAGTGGATGATCGCCTCGATGCCTTTGAAGGCGTCGTTGCTGATGTCGAGATCCTTGACCATCTTGCCGACACCTGGGATCATGGAGACGAGGTCCTTTAGGTTCCCCATCTTCTTGATCTGAGCGATCTGAGCGAGGAAGTCGTCGAAGTCAAACTGGTTCTTGGCGATCTTGGCCTCTAGGCGCTTGGCCTCCTCCTCATCGTACTGCTGCTGTGCACGCTCGACGAGGGAGACGATATCACCCATGCCGAGGATACGGTCCGCCATACGAGAGGGGTGGAAGACCTGAAGAGCCTCCATCTTCTCGCCTGTACCGACGAACTTGATCGGCTTGTTGACGACACTGCGTATAGAGAGCGCAGCACCACCACGTGAGTCACCGTCCAGCTTGGTGAGGATCACACCGTCGAAGTCCAAGCGCTTGTCAAACTCGGCTGCCGTATTGACCGCATCCTGACCCGTCATGGAGTCAACGACGAAGAGGGTCTCATCGGGGCAGATAGCCTCCTTGATACTGCTGATCTCATTCATCATCTCCTCGTCGACGGCTAGACGACCAGCCGTATCGATGATGACGGTGTCTAGACCCTCCTGCTGAGCATGGGCGATTGCGTTGCGAGCGATCTGTACGGGATCCTTGCTCTCGGGCTCGCTGTAGACGGGTACGCCGATCTGCTCTCCGAGCACGTGTAGCTGCTGGATAGCAGCGGGACGGTAGACGTCACACGCTACGAGGAGAGGCTTGCGCTGCTCCTGCTTCTTGAGCATGTTGGCGAGCTTGCCTGAGAAGGTGGTCTTACCAGAGCCCTGGAGTCCTGACATAAGGATGATAGCGGGGCTCCCCTTGAGGTTGACGGGCACCGCCTCGCTACCCATGAGGGTGGCGAGCTCATCGTGGACTATCTTGACCATCATCTGGCCAGGATTGACCGCTGTGAGGACGTCTTGACCAAGTGCCTTCTCCTTGACCTGATCGGTGAAGTCGCGAGCTACGTTGTAGTTGACATCGGCGTCAAGTAGGGCGCGACGTACGTCTTTGAGCGTTTCGGCGACGTTGATTTCGGTGATGCGGCCTTGGCCTTTGAGTATTTTGAATGAGCGCTCTAGGCGTTCGCTTAGGTTTTCAAACATGTTGGTGAGATGATGAGTGGTTTATAGACGATTGGTGTCGCTATCGGGGAAGATAATCTTAGGCTGGAATGTGCGCGCCTCGTCGTAGTCCATGAGTGCGTAAGACATGATGATGACGATGTCGTCAGGCTGTACGAGACGGGCTGCGGGGCCATTGAGACAGATGACTCCGCTGTCGGGTTCGCCAGCGATGACGTAGGTGTCGAGGCGGTTGCCGTTATTACAGTCGACGACCTGCACGCGCTCTCCTGGTAGGATACCGACGGCCTCCATGAGGGTGCGGTCGATGGTAATGCTACCCACATAGTTGAGGTTAGCCTGTGTGACCCGGACGCGGTGGATCTTAGATTTGAGTACCTGTATGTACATAGTTTATAATGTGGAGCGCCCGAGGCCTAGCGTAGGTCTACGACCTCAAGCGATTTGTATTCTTGCGGTGCAAAGGTAAAGGATTGTGACGTAACATGCTCCTTCGCTTGCATCTTACGAATGGTATAAGAGACCTGCTCACCTAGGTCAAAGTAGAGATCCACCTTCTTGGGAGCCTGGCTCTGCTGGTCGAAAGTTACCTCATAGTACTTGACTCCTGCGAGAGGACCAGACCCGCTCTTTGCGACAAATCGGTAGATGACCGTGCCGCGGGGACTCCTGCGCTCGGTGATGCGGTAGCGCTGCGAGGCTTTCTGGATATATGCCAGCGGATTCATCGCCGTGAGGTCTTGCTCGGAGGGAGTCATCAAGGTGTAGGTGCGCTCCTTCTGATTGATGATGCGTAGGGTAGTGCCATCGAAGGCAGCCTCCATGCCAGGCATGCTGAGCATGAAGCGACGCCCCTGGAGCCACGTGTAGCCCTCTTGTGACGGAGCACCTGGAGAGTTCAACGCAAAGGTGATAGCGACCCCTTTGCTGACTTGCTGCTCGAACTGCTGGAGCGCTTTGTTAAGGTCAAAGACCGCTTTGCGCTGTCCTTGCAGAGGCGCTATGGCGAAGGTGCTACAGACGAACAGAGCTAAGAGAGCACCGAAGAGACGCATCGTGAGAGGTGCGCCGTGGCGCTGATATGATAGGGAGAGGTTTGATCTCATACTGTTTGGGGATTACCGGTTAGAGAGTGTCTAGGAGTCGGTTGAGAGTCTCCTCGTCGGATATGAGTACTTGACGAGGCTTGCTGCCATCCTGTGCCGACACGATGCCACACTCGTAGAGCTGATCCATAACACGTCCAGCCCGGTTGTAGCCTATATTGAAGCGTCGCTGGATATTGCTCGTCGAACCTTGCTGCATCTGTACCACATGGCGAGCCACCTCCTCAAAGAGTGGGTCGCGCTCCGTAGCGCCACCACCGCCAAGTCCAGCTCCGCCAGCCGCGCCCTCCGTGGCGGGAGGCTCAGGTAGCAGATAGGGCACTGTAGGATAGGGCTGATGAGAGATATGGTCCACGATGCGCTCCGTCTCAGGCGTGTCGATGAAGGCGCACTGGATACGACGCATCTCCTTGCCATCGTTGATAAGCATATCGCCACGTCCGATGAGATCCTTGGCGCTTGTGGTGTCGAGGATCGTGCGTGAGTCCACTTGCGAGGAAACCTTGAAGGCAATACGCGCTGGGAAGTTTGCCTTGATCAGACCCGTGATCACATCTGTACTCGGACGCTGTGTGGCGAGGACGATGTGGATACCAGCAGCACGAGCCTTCTGCGCTAGACGTGCGATAGGCTTCTCGATGGCTCGTCCCGTTGTCATAATTAGGTCGGCAAACTCATCGACGATGAGCACCAAGTAGGGTAGGAATACGTAGCCATCCTCCTCGCGTAGGTGTCCCTGACGGAAGAGCTTGTTGTACTCCGATATGTTGCGCACCTTAGCCCGAGCCAATAGTTCGTAGCGGGCGTCCATATCTACGCAGAGCGACTCTAGGACAGGGAGCGCCTTGGTTGTGTCGGTGATGATATACTTCTCCTCGTCCTCTAGCTTCGTCAGGAAGTGCCGTCCGATGCTCTCGTAGATGCTAAACTCCAGCATCTTCGGGTCGATGAGGATTAGCTTAAGCTCCTCGGGACGCTTATTATATAGGAGTGAAGTGATGAGCGCATTGAGGCCAACACTCTTACCTTGTCCCGTAGCACCCGCAATCAAGAGGTGGGGCATCTTGGAGAGGTCAAAGAGGTAGACATCGTTGGTGATCGTTCGGCCAATGGCTATCGGTAGCTTCAGATCTGTCGTGATAAACTTCTGCGAAGTAATCAGCGCCTTCATGCCGACGGTACGTGGATTGCGGTTTGGCACCTCAATGCCTATGGTACCCCGTCCAGGCATCGGGGCAATGATGCGGATACCGCCGATGCTCTCCACCTTCATCGCTATGTCGTCCTCAAGGCTACGAATGCGGTTGACCTTGACCTTAGGATCTAGCTTAAACTCATAGAGCGTCACGGTCGGCCCGATGGTCACCTCGACAGGCTCTAGGGCGATACCTAGATCGCTGAGCTTCTCGACGATGAGTTGCTCTATCTCCTTGATCTCGGTACGATCCACCGTTTGCGAAGTTTGGTCGACATCGGCCAGTAGCTCTGGCGAAGGCATCTGATAGCCACCACGACGGGTGTCACTCTGCGGTATGACGGAGGCTGCTTGCGAGTCGGCATCGCCCTGCGCCACGGTCACCGTGACGCCACCTTCGAGGCTCTCTTCGGTTGGCGTAGAGATGGGCTCACGACGTGCTTGCGAAGTAGCGCGTGGCGCTGACTGTGCTGCCAAGATGCTTGGCGCTGGAAGGGGAGACTCCTCATCTTCATCTTCTGTAGTGTCTGGCTCACCATCCATATCGTCTGGGACAACCTCTTCATCAGTATCTGTCGGCTCTTCACCTGAGGCTTCTTCCTCATCGGCACCCTCTAGAGAGCTGTCAGTCGTGCGACGACGACTAGGACGCTTGACCCAGCCTAGCCCAATGGCGCGACGCATCCACTGGAGGTATTCGTAGCGGATTACTACGATGAGGGCAATGATTGAGACAAGCAGTATCAGCGCCACTCCTAGCCAACCAATGGCTGGTAACAGTTTGCCAAGCCATAGCGTACCGTAAGCTCCACCCCAGCGGAAGAATGTAGGCATGCCGAGGAGATCCTGTATAGCAGCCCCAGTGAGAGCTGTCCATAGACTGAGGCAGATCGTGTAAACCGTTATCTTGATGATGCTCCCTCGCTTGGAGATGCGCATCAGTCGCAAAGCTCCGACGAAACTTAAGATGAGTAGGAACCAACTACCGAAGCCGAGGAAGCCATCCATGAGCCAGTGTGCTAAATAAGCTCCATGCACACGGGTTATGTTTTGTATCTCAGCCACCGAGCCATCGATCCCCTCCGGGAGCGTCTGTGTCAGCGCCTCCCAGGGCGTTAGCGCCGTGACGATGCTCTGATCACGTGCGCCCACCAGAAGGTAGGAGACACAAGCTACCAAGACGTATACGACGAAGGCTAGGAGTATCAGTCCTAAGATAAAAGAGATCAGCTCGCCATACCGCTTGTCGGCGACGTTGTTTTGTAAGTCTTGAGCCCATGAGCGCATACGACTTCCCACCGAGCGAGAGGGTGTTGCGTCCTTTCGGCCCGGTGCGTTCGTACGCTTGCGAGACTGAGTCGAGCGTTTCTTGGTTGATTTATCTTTGGATGTAGCCATGAGATAGTAATAAGGGAGCCTGTAGTGCGAGCGTCGCGCCATGCGTGGCGATCTTCTACAAAAAAGCTTGATGCAAAGGTAACGTTTTTATGCTAATGAGGCACCGCTTCATGCAAAAAAGAACTCCCCTTGCTCAGATCATAAGATCTAGGCGAGGGGAGTTACTGTTTGTGGGGTTGTGGAGCTGCGGGGAATTGAACCCCGGTCCAAACATGGTGGCAAAGCGCTTTCTACATGTTTAGCTGTACTTTGATTGTCGGGCCTCAACTCACGAGCACAGCGACCGAGCTAAAGCCTTATCCTCTAAAGTTTAAGACGATGTA
>QWCB01005347.1_pt1 | contig 13471 bp, 12 predicted proteins | sample 1972511 | NCBI WGS metagenome assembly QWCB01 (sample SAMN09866719, study PRJNA288562) | Human gut metagenome isolate term5_stool, whole genome shotgun sequencing... | isolation source: gut | host: Homo sapiens | place: USA: California
CTCTCGACACGCTCTTCTCTTGAGTTCTCTCTCGGCGCAGGTTATGCGCGCATAAACTATGACAAGTTCCCCTGTCAGCGTTGTGGTACGAAAGTCGATGAGGGCAATGCCAACTATGTAGGACCTACGAAGGCAACTATCTCCTACGTTTTCTTCTTTAAGTAATCGTCAGTAGCACATATAACAACATAGACACCAAGATTATGAATATCAAGATATCCCGTTTACTCATAGTCCTCTCGACGCTACTATTCGCTGTCGGAGGGACGCTATGTGCTCAGCAGTTCTCCAAGACAGACGAAACTCAGACGATTGCTCTATCAGCTGAACACTGCACTATCACACGTGACATAGAGCGCAATGTACTCTGCATTAATCTAGATGCAGCACCCTATGCCAATGTTCGCTCACAGCAGCTCATTCGCATTACTCCTGTTTACGTCTCTGCGGACAGAAGTAAGTCTCTGAGACTACCCAACATCTATGTAGCAGGCAATGCTCGCTACAAGATCCTCAAGCGTCAGCATGACCTGTACAATAGTGATCCACTAGTCAAGGAGATCTATTCACGTCCCGAGGGCTCTGTCTATGCACGTGGCATTAAGGAGCTACCTCATATGGTCTATGAGCGCCCCTTCGAGAGCTGGATGTCTCGTGGGCATATGGAGCTAGAGATAGAGACTTACAGCTGTGGTAACTGTCCTAAGGGTACGCTTGTGGCTCAAGGTGATCCACAGTCTATGCCAGCCTTTGGTCCTGAAGACTACAAGTACAACTATATAGAGCCAGCGGCTACGGCTTTCAAGGAGTATGCTGAGAGCTTTGATGCCAACGTACAGTTCGTTGTAGACAAGCACGACCTTCGCAAGGACTTCAAGAACAATGCTGCTGAGCTAGCACGTCTTGATGAGTTCGTAAAGAAAGCAACCAAGATCGAGGGTGCTGAGCTACACACGGTCTACATGGCTAGCGACATGCCAGAGCGTCAGACGATCCTAGACATCATTGATAAGTACGACACAGACACCCAGCGTGAGGCTGATATCAAGGCTCTCGATGGTGGTAAGGTCTATCGTAACCTCTTGGACAACTACTATCCTAAGCTTCGTCGCACTGCTTTCACGATGAGCTATCGGGTACGTCCCTTTGAGGTCTCTGAATTGGCCCACATCTACTCAACCAATCCTAAGTTGCTAAGTCTCAAGGAGCTTTATACTCTAGCTAACCAAAAGGTAGCAAGAGGTGAGAATCCTGTTGCTATCTACTGGACAGCTTATGAGCAGAATCCTAATGATGTTGTTGCTATGCTCAACTACGCTAATGCGCTCCTTGAGTATGACAAAGATGCTAAGGAAGCATACAGCATCCTCTCTACCATGCAGTCAGACAGTCGTGCTACGCTACCCACAGCTATCGCACTCGATATGATGGGCCGCAAGGCTGAGGCTGAGAAGCTCTACTTCAGGAAGTAATAGTTGACAGACGATACTAGTCACTGAGCAGATAGGATTACACAAATAAGGCGCCTTCGTCAGTACGACTTCGGTCATCTAGACGGGGGCTCTTCTTTTCTAGCCTACCTGAGATCTAGTGTGGCTCCTTGCTCGTATAGGGCATTAGAAGGTGGAATGTACGATTAGCCGAAGGCTAATTTCCATTTTGAGGTGCAGGGGGCAACACGGACACTTGATCGGTCAGATCTCTTATGCCATGATATGACTCTGCCTTAGAAAGGGTAGATCCCCACGTGGGGATTCTCAAATCTCCACGTGGAAAATAAAAAATGCCTACGTAGGGACGAAATGAAACTTCGGAAGAATCAAATGAAACTTCGGAGGAAATGATTCGCGCCTACGTGGAGAATAAAAAATAGCCACGTGGAAAAAGTCAAATTCCCACGTGGCTATCGAGCAACTGAATCGCTTGACTATCATGAGTAGTCCTAGATCATCCTTAGCACCCCCACGATAAGCTCAGCGTAATCTTAATCCCTTGGGGTATGGCACAGCTAATGTGAAAAGAGTATCTTTGCATTAGTAGAGACTATGGTCTCATAGATTTAATCAACATACTACGAAGATGACACAGATAGCAAGATGGTTTACAGCACTCACCCTGACGCTCTTACTAGCCGGGTGTGGCGTCGTGCCTATCACGGGACGACAGCAGCTCAATCTTGTGTCGGACGCTGAGATATCGGCGGCCAGCGCACAACAGTATAATCAGTTTATTCGCAAGGCGAATGTGGACAACAACTCGCCTCAAGGACAGCAGACGCTCCGTGTGGCGAAGCGCATAGCGCAGGCTACGGACAACTATCTGCGCAACAATGGCTACGACCAGATAGCGCAGGCGACACAGTGGGAGTTTAACTTCGTCCGTGATCGTCAGGTCAACGCTTTCTGTATGCCTGGTGGCAAGATCGTCGTCTATAGTGGATTGCTTCAAGCGACGGGCATCCTGCAGCAGGTTTATCCTATTGGCTCGCAGCTCTTGGTCTCGCTTCCTTATGGTCGCAAGCAGGAGTATGAGGCGGACAAGATTGGCATGGTCTTTATGGCTATGGCGGGCTACGATCCAGCAGCAGCTGTGACGCTCTGGCAGAAGATGGCACAGCAGGGACAGAAGTCTCCTGAGTTCCTCAGTACCCACCCGAGTGATCAGAACCGTATCCGAGCCATTCAGGAGTTCCTCCCTGAGGCGCGACAGTATTATCGTGGTCCTGGGGTTATGTCACAGGGTCCCAAGCTCCAGATCAAGTCGCTTGACAAGAGTATGCGCCAAGATCGTCGCCAAGTTTCTAGTCAATTGAGAGACAATGGAAGCACCTCTTCAGCTAAGAAGCAAGACGGAGGGGGCTTTCACTATGAGCCTGTCAGTCGCTAATGAGTATGTGGGAGCGAGGCTTTGTTCACTACTATTACGGTACGGGCAAAGGGAAGAGCACCGCAGCCATGGGGCTGGCAATACGCACGCTCGGTCATGGTGGACGGATCTATATCGGGCAGTTCATCAAGACGATGCGCTACGGTGATGTACTCTTTCTGGAGCAGCATACGAAGCCTGAGGAGTGTACGATCGAGCTGTATGGCTCGATGTATGGTGGTACGGGCTGCCTGATAGACCATACTGCGAGTCTTAAAGATGTGCAGGCTGCCGAGCAGGGACTGGCACGAGCTGTCGAGCAGATGTGCTCAGGACTATATGATCTAGTCATTTGGGACGAGGTCTCGATGGCTGTCGGCTTGGGATTGCTCAGAGTAGAAGAGCTCATCGATGCCATCAAGCGGCGCCCCGAGGCGTGCGAACTGCTCCTCACGGGACGACAATACTGTGAGGAATTGCTCCCACATTGTCAGCTTGTCACTAACTTTGCAGAGGTCAAGCATTATTACCATGACGGAGTCTTATCTCGCACTGGAATCGAGCATTGACCCACTTACCTTTTAACTCTTATGATACGTATCACGCAATATATCTTACCACTACTCTTCGGCCTCTTGCTGCTCTCCTGCAGTAAGGGTAAGCAGAGTCAACAGACGACTCAGGACGAGCAGCAGACACCCCGTGTAGCTACTCCCTTTGAGGCGGATAGTGCGTACAACTTTGTGGCCAAGCAGGTTGCCTTCGGACCTCGTATCCCAGGCTCCTCGGGACATACCGCTTGTCTCGCTTGGATGAAGGAGCGACTGACGCAGTATGGTGCGACGGTCGTGGAGCAGAGCTTTGAGGCGACAGCGCATGACGGCACGAAGCTTCCGCTGACCAATCTGATCGCTTCGTACAATCCCTCTGCCTCGCAGCGTATCCTCCTCATGGCGCACTGGGACACACGTCCCTGGGCGGACAAAGATCCTAACGGAGCCAACCATACGGAGCCGATCCTCGGAGCCGACGACGGGGGCAGTGGCGTAGGCGTCCTACTTGAGGTGGCTCGTCTACTAGGTAGTGTCGCACCGCCTCAGACGATTGGGGTGGACATCGTGCTTTTCGATGGAGAGGACTACGGCAGTTACTCCAACGAGGAGAGCTGGTGCCTAGGCTCTACCCACTGGAGCAAGACCCCTCATGTGGCTGACTACCAAGCGATGGGCGGTATCCTTCTAGATATGGTGGGCGGACGTGATGCGTCCTTCTACTGGGAGTATTTCTCTAAGAGCTACGCACCGCAGCTACTCACCAAGGTGTGGAGCAAAGCCGTCGAACTCGGCTACGGATCCTACTTTCACCAAGCTGACGGTGGGGGCTTGACCGACGACCATGTCCCCGTGATTCGCAATCTTGGTATCCCCTGCATAGACATTGTCAATTACGATCCACGGAGCGAAGAGGGTTTTGCCCCCTATTGGCACACACTGCAAGATAATATGAGCAACATCTCGGCAGAGACGCTAGGAGCTGTCGGGCATACCGTCATGGCGGTGCTCAAAGAACTAGATGCTCACTGATTAGCTTGATCAACTTATGACTATAGACGAACGACAAGAGGAGCTCATCTCACAGTTTGAACTCGTTGACGACTGGATGGATCGCTACCAAATGATCATCGATCTGGGCGACCAGCTGGAGCCTGTCGATGATACGGAGCATACAAGCGAAAATCTTATCGACGGCTGTCAGAGCCGAGTGTGGATCATCATCTCTCCTCAAGAAGATGGCACACTACACCTCAAGGCAGACAGTGATGCGCTTATCACCAAGGGCATTGCTGCTATGCTCCTTTACTGCTACAATGACCAGCCTGCGCAGGCTATCGTAGAGACACCTCTCTACTTCATTGACCGCCTGGGACTCCAGTCACACCTCTCACCGACACGAAGCAACGGGCTTCAGTCGATGTATGAAACGATCAGACGACGTGCTCAAGAGTTTCTGAGCCACTAAAAGATAGATTATGACCCCTTTTAGACAGATTGATGTAGCCGACCGCTCCACAGTTTTTCCTTATATATATTATGCAGCAGAGCCGATCTGCGATATCTCCTTTGCCAATCTCTATGGCTGGGCGGTGCAGTACGAGACTTCCTGGGCTATCGGTGGCACGCAGACACTCGTGATCCGCTTTCGCTCCCCACGGCGAGACCACCCCGTCTACCTCTGCCCTTTCTGTCGTGACGACAACTCGTGGACGATGACCATCAAGGAGCTCATGGAGATCTCCGAGCTAGAGTCTTATCCACTCGTTTTCATGGGCGTGACTTCGAGTTGCAAAGAGCGTCTGGAGAAGCTTTTTCCTGACGAATTCGTTCATATTCAGGACGACGATTACATTGACTACGTCTATCTCAGAGACAAGCTCGCACGGCTCAATGGCAAGAAGCTTCAGTCGAAGCGCAATCACATTAACCGCTTCGAAGCGACCTACCCTGACTACCGCTACCTCCCCATCACCACAGACGATCTAGAGCGCGTGGCACACTTTGCTGATGAGTGGCTGGCACATGCCGAGGAGACGGGCGAGCCTGACCCCAGCCTACGTATGGAGCGAAAGGTCATACAGCGCCTCCTCGACAACTACGAGGCACTAGAAATGCGTGGCGGTATGATCGAGATTGGTGGTGAGATCGTTGCTTTTACCCTTGGTTCGCCTATCACGGAGGATACCTTCGACGTACATATCGAGAAGGCACGCACCGACATCGACGGAGCCTATACGATCATCAACCGTGAGTTCGCTCGCAGCATTCCTGAGCAGTACACTTATGTAAATAGAGAGGAAGATCTCGGTCTGCCTGGCTTACGCCGTGCGAAAGAGTCTTACCATCCTGAGGTACGCCTCGTGAAGCACACTTGTGTATGGCGTCGCCCAGAGTGGGCTGGCGAGCTCGAGTCCTAAGCATGAGACTAAAGTCTGAGCAGCAACGACTCTACGAAGAGATCTGGAGCACCACCTTTGGGGATAGCGAAGACTTCATCGCGCTTTACAGTCGTACCACCTTTGACCCACATCGCACCCATCTACTGACCGCTCTAGACCAGAGCCGTGCGCTCAGTCATGTGCAGTACCTCCCTTATCTGATGCGTTACCGCGACCAGTGGTGGCGCGCTGGCTACATATCGGGAGCAGCTACCGAGAGCGATCAGCGAGGCAAAGGATTCGTACAGTACCTTATGCGAGCGAGCCACCAGCAGATGTGGCGGGAGGGTTGTCTTTGCGCCTTCCTCATACCAGCCGAGAAGTGGCTCTACCAGTTCTATCGCAAGATGGGCTATGCCACGCTCTATGGCAAGCGCCATACCCCTACATTGCAAGAAAAGCTCACCGACCTTCCATCTAGTGAGGCTTGGCAGCGCTACCGTCATTGGCAGGCTACACTCGCCGAGCAGTATCCTACGGTCGCACATAGCTACCATCAGTGGCGCACGCTCCGAGAGAGCTTAGCACTCGAGGGCGGTGGCATCGGCACGATCGGAGAAAGAACCTACTACTATTATAGAGATGCCGAGGGAAAGACGCAAAGCGTCCTCGCTATACCCTCTGCGGAGGAGCCAGCTGACGGCACCTTTGACCTATCTGCTCCCTTTGGCATGCTGCGTCCACTGCGCATTGCTGAGCTACTGATGTGGGCTGTCGAGCTAGGCTTGCTAGAAGAGGATCAGCTCCACCCCGCTGCGCTCTATCACGATGAGCAGCGTATCGTCTTTGACTTACTCGATGAGCAGATCCCTGTGAACAGCGGTCGCTACTGTGTCTTGCGCCAGCGTCGCCAGCTACTCTTCGCACCACGTCCTATCGACCGGCTCATCAAGCCTCTCACGCCTGATCAGCTCCTCGTAGCATTGCCTCCCCTCCATCATACGTTGGTCTACGCTATGATGGAGTGATCCCCTCATTTCCTAGGTAAAAACCTTTAGCGAGAGACCTTCTGAGAGCGATTTTGTAGCTGTCCAGCAGATTGTCGAGTCGTCGATGGATTGGTCTGGGTTGGATTGGTGCGGAGGGGCGAGCCACTCCCTGTGCCGAGCGGTTGCGTCTGGGGCTTACTCTGCTTGTTGTCTTGACCCTTCTCTTGCTCCTTGGGAGGAGCCCCGATTTCCATCTCTTCGCCACGCTCTCGCGCCAGTCGCTCCTCCTCACGAGAGGGGAGTCCCATGATTTTACGCTCGCGATCTGTCGGGTTCCAGCGCTTACCGTACCGCTCCCGCATACGCTGAGCGTACTCGACGTTGAGATCTCGCTTTTGTGTCTCCGGCTTAGCGCGATTACCATCTCCCTCCGCTTGCTTATCACCTTCCAATTCTTTCGGGCGTTGCTCAGCTAGGGGCGTACCATCGTATGCCCACGTCTGCTCTGTGGCAAAGCGCGCTTGTACATTTACCGTCTGAGGTAGATAGCGCACAGGCTCAGGAGGAGTCGCTGGGTAGACGCCCCCATCCCAAGTACCATTGCTATTAAGGTCCACATAAAGCTTGAGGAAGTATGCTCCAGGAGCCAGCTCCGTAAAGGTCACTATGCCTGCACTGTCGGGCTGAACAGTCGCCAGTATCTCCTCCTTACTACTGAGTAGGTAGACGTAGAGCGGACTATCCGTAGGGTGCCCCGTGAGCGTGACAGAGAGAGAGCCTAGCTCGGTCTCGGAGGCGATCTTGAGATCTTTCTGTGCTGGTGCACTGACACCGCCATAGAGTCCCGTTATGGCAGCGGTATCTACCATGAGTCGATAAGTAGTACCAGGCTCTTTGGCAAAGTCTACCAACCATCGGCAGCGTCGTATGCTATCCGGTCGTAACTGGCAGGAGATCGGCTGTGGCACCGAATCGACCAACTTAGCAAGCTGTACCAGTGTCGTGTCAATGCCCAAGATAGGCATGTCATAGCTAATCCAAAGGGAGTCGCGGGTCGTCTCTTTATTGATATTATCGAGTGAAAGGATCGTGATAGCTTTTAGATCATTCTTCGGGTCTGTTAGAGCCGTGGAGTCACTCTTCAGAGTAAGGCTGTCGGTAGCCGTCTGAGGAGCTGCGATCTTCGGTTGCTTCTTTGGACTAGTTTTAGCCTTGGCAGCATGCACTCTAGGCGCTTGTAGCGTCATCGTGTCAAGCTTATTGATCGGACTACCGATCGAGTCGGTCGTAGGATAGGCAAAAGCCACCACGACAGAGTCTCTCGCTAGTGAGTCGTGAGGCGAGAGCCAGTAGACGAGACTCTTACGATCTGTCGAGAGATCAGGGTAGTAGCTCGTTGTACTCGTAAGGTAGCTTGGTGAGAGGATTGTAAGCTGTGGCAACGTATCAAGAGGCTCTGTAAAAGTCGCCATGAGCGACATCGAGTCCCGTCTCGTAAGTCTCTCGAGGCGGATAATATTCGTCTTCGGGCGTGTCAAGAGGAGCACCAGATCGTTGGGCAGATAAACGTAAGGCGAGACGCTGTCTGCTGATGTCGCAGTACTGTCTGTCGCTGTCGTAGGAGCTGCCTCCTTGGTGAGCAAACTATCTGCAGACGCTCCAAGCGAGTCGACTGCACTTTGCAGTGAGTCGGGAGCATTCCTAAGTGAGTCCACCTTTGTTTCCTTGGCGGGGATGAAAGCCGAACCGTGTACCACCTCAGTACGGAAGCTGTCGGGCGTGATCGCAAAGCTCTCGTTCGGAGCGTTGTAGCTATAGCTACGGTCCATATCAACGAGCGCGATAGCGTAGTAAGCACCATCTCGTACATTTTGTAGGGTAAAGTGCCCCTGGTCGTCCGTATAGGTCATGCGGGTCATTGGCCGGTCTAGCGTGTCCGCCGGAAGCGGCGTAGCGTAGATACCCGCCAGGATACGAGGCACCGGCTGTAGTGTGTAAGCATCAAGTACCAGCCCCGCTACTTGCATCGTGTCTAGGTAGTCGCCCGTACTAAAGGCATAGACATACTGCTCGATGTAGTTACCCTCGTTGTAGTCCTTGATCGCACGATTGAAGTTGATCGTGTAGGTCGTGTTGGCGATGAGGCTATCTTGGTAAGTGATGACCAGCTGCTTCTGATTGACCAAAGCCTTCGGTGGAATGCGCTGTGGTGGCGAATAGATTATCTTATCCTCGCCTCGCTCCAGCTGTATGTACTCATCGAAGGTGATGCGCACACGATGTGATGTAACATTCGTACTCCCCATCTCAGGCGTGCAACGCACTACCCGAGGCGGGGTCATATCGTAAGGACCACCCTCTGGCGAAGATTGCTTGGCACACCCCACAGCACCTAGGATTAGGAGCAGGAAGGCGACTAAGAGTGTAGGAAGCTGCTGGTGCGAATGAAACATATATGGTATTGCCTATAGAGCTTTAGATAGTACCCTCACGGAGCAGTTGTGGCGTCTCGTCCGTGCAGTCGATGATCGCACCATGACCGCCAGGAGCCACGCCCCCATCGATGATCAGATCTACCTGATGTCCATAGTACTCCTCGATGAGCTCAGGATCAGTCAGGTAGTTCATGTCGTATCCCTCTGGCAAGTCTGGCAGAGAGCCCGTCAGGAGCGGAGCCTCCAGCTCCTCCAATATGATACGCGTCACGGGATGCTTGCATAGCTGCACCCCCACCTCCTTGCGTTGGCGAAAAGGTGTCGGCAGCGTCGTCGTCGGAGGCAATATATAGGTAGCTGGCTCGTACTTACCCGACTTCATCAGGGCAAAAGTCTCATTTCCCAGCTTAGCATACTGGGCCACCTCGCCAAGGTCTTGACACATGATCGCCAGTGTGTGACGCTTGCTGTCTACCCCTTTGATCTGGCAAACCTGCTCCACGGCACGCTTCTTCAGTGCCGAGCAACCAAGCGCATAGCCTACACCTGTAGGATAAATAATGACTCCGCCACTCTCCAGACATTGAACCACCTCACGCACCACTGCGTAGTCGGGGGTGTCTGCGTAGATCTTCGTTAGCATAGTATATTAGAGTGCATAGAGGTAAGCGATCTCCTCCGCCCAGAGCTCAGGCACAGGCGTCTCTAGGACGATCGGGATGTTGTCTAGATGTGGGTCGTCCATCAGCATTTTGAAAAGGTCAGTACCCATAAAGCCTTTGCCAATAGACTCGTGTCGATCCACACGGGTACCCAAGTCCTTCTTACTATCATTCAGATGGATAGCGCAGAGCTTGTCGTAGCCGATGATGTCATCGAAGGCTTGCCACATAGCCGTATAGCCATCGGCCGTGCGTATCTCATATCCTGCCGCCAGCGTGTGTGCCGTATCAATGCAGACACCCACACGACTAGGATCCTCAATGAGCGAGATGATGTAAGCGAGCTGCTCGAAGGTGTAGCCCACGTTCGTCCCTTGACCCGCCACGTTTTCTAGGACCAGCTTGACCCCCTCTGACTCCGCCAGCACGGCATTCATCTCAGCAGCTATGTACTCCATACACTGCTCCTCAGAGATCTCCTTGAGGTGGCTCCCCGGGTGGAAGTTGAGCAGGCTCAGTCCCAGCTGCTCGCAGCGGTGCATCTCATCGATCATCGCACGGCGACTGCGCTGACGCTTGGTAGCATCCGCATTCCCTATATTATATAGGTAGCTCGCATGAGGTAGGATATGCTCTCGCTTGATGCCCACCTGGTCGCAGTTTGCGACGAACGCATCAATCTGCTCCTCCGTGTATGGCTTAGCCTGCCACTGACGCTGGTTCTTAAGGAAGAAAGCGAAGGCACGAGCACCCAGTTCGCCAGCACGCAGCGGAGCCTCCTCCACGCCACCAGCAGCACTCACATGCGCTCCGATATATTTATTAGGATGTTTGGTATAGCTCATTGTGAAAACGGTTAGTTGTACAAGCCTAACTCTCGCAAAGATACAGAAAAAGTATTCAAAGTGATCTGTCACTTGTGACCTCGGAGGGGCTCGAACCCTCGACCCACTGATTAAGAGTCAGTTGCTCTACCAACTGAGCTACGAAGTCAATCCTCATTCAGGTGAGTCATCAGCGACTTCCTTCCTGAACTGCGATGCAAAGGTACAACTTTTTCTGAACAATGCAAGCGTTTGCGCCACTTTTTTTCCCCTTAATCTGAAATTTCTTCCGAGTCTTCTGCTCTCACACTTGAATCTGAAGCTTTATCTTACACAGAAATAGATCGTTAAGACAATCCGGGCCGTTTCGAGAATATTCTATCCAGTTTCACCGCAAAATGCATTTTAGTGTATGCAACGCCCGTCTGTAGCTGGCAAACATCCCAACAATCCACAAAGAAGAGAGATACAACGAGCCCTCCCATGAAGCTTGAGCTAGGACGCTAGTGCGACTAGTGCCACTAGAAACTAGCCTCTAACCTCTAACCTCTAATCTCTAACCTCTAATTTCTAATCTCTAACCTCTAACCTCTAACTTCTACCCTCTACCCCCTAACCTCTGAAAGGATCTTTCGGTAGAATTGCAGTACCGAAGGGGCGGTGCGTAGGTTGTACGGCTTAAGTGGCTGTGTGAGCGTCAGACCCTCGAGCGTGCGACAGCGACTGAGTGCCACGTACCCTTGTCCTGGGGCGAAGAAGCGACTCGGGTCGACCACGATCTGGTCGCACGTTTGCCCCTGCGCTTTGTGTACCGTGATGGAGTAAGCGACGATGAGCGGTAGCTGCGTGTAGGAGCCGGTCTGTCGCTCGACGATCTCTCCCTTCTCCTCGTCGTAGTCGTAGTCCACCTGCGACCAGGTGTGTGGCGTGACAATGATAGTCTCGCCATCGGGTGTCTTCACCTTGGCATAAGGCTCCGTGATGTCACCGATAGTTCCGCCGACGAGCTTCGTGATGACGCCCGTCGTGCCATTGACCCACGCCCCGTCGGGGTGGTTGCTCACGAGCATCACCTGAGTCCCCACCTTGAGCGAAAACTCTTCGGGAACGGGCAGAGCAGAGGCGGGGATCTTGCCCTTGAGCTTGCCTCGGAAGGTTACCTCTTTGGCATCAAGCTGGGCGCAGCGAGACTGGTTGTACGCCTCCACATTGGCTCTGTGAGAGAAGAGTAGCACTGCATGCTGGTCGCTCTGGAGCAGTTCCTTCTGCCACTGTGGGGAGACGCGGCTGTTGAGTAGGGCGACCGTGTCATCGCTGACACGTCCTAGGCGGATCTCCTCAAGTGCGGAGACGAAGTGCTGATCGCTCTGGCGATACATGCGACGTAGGACTATGGAGATGGGGGCCAGCGCTGCGTAGGCGTGCGCCTCAAAGAAGTAAAAGCCGTCACTCTCAGGGTAAGCGCGCTGCATCTCCTCCTGATCGGAGGCTGTCGTGACTGGCGGTAGCTGAAAAGGGTCGCCCACCATGAGGAGCTGCACACCCCCAAAGGGCACCCGGCTGTGCCTCACACTGCGCAGGATACGATCCATCGCATCGAGCAGGTCACATCGCACCATCGATATCTCGTCGATGATGATCAGGTCGAGCTGACGAATGAGCTCCCGCTTGTCCTTGCGGTAGCGGCGTGTGATGGCGGAGGTATGGTTGGGATCTGTCAGCGGTGCTAGTGGTAGCCGGAAGAAGCTGTGGATCGTCTGCCCATGGATGTTGAGCGCAGCCAGCCCCGTCGGGGCTAGCTTGACAAACTTCTTGTGAGTCACCTCGCAGTAGTGCTGCAGGAAGTAGGACTTGCCGGTTCCCGCACTACCCGTCAGGAAGAGACTCATAGAGGTCTGCTCGAGGCATTGCAGGGCAGACATCTGCTCCGCATTGTTCTGATCAAAAGCTTCTGGGATAACGAGCATACCGCCACCTACTCCTCGTAAAGCGTCGGGTCCTCCAGCCCGTTTGTCACAAAAGCGTCGTGACGCTCCCGACAGGTGCCACAGCGTCCGCAGTGGCGCTCGCCCCCCTGATAGCAACTATAAGTCTTGCCGTAAGGCACTCCAAGACGAGTGCCCCGAGCTACGATCTCAGCTTTCGTGAGAGTCGTGTAGGGCGCCACCAACTTGACCCCATTGCTGGTGCCAGCCGTGATTGCCTCGCCCATAGGCTTGACAAAGCTCTCGCGACAGTCTGGGTAGATGGCATGATCACCAAAGTGATTCGCTATGAGCACCTGCTGCAAGTCTCGGCTCTCGGCTAGCCCTGCAAGGATGCTCAGCATGATGCCATTGCGAAAGGGTACCACCGTCGAGCGCATATTCTCCTCCGAATAGTCCCCCAGTTGCATCTCGCCACCCGAGAGGAGGAGGTCACTGCGAAAGTACTCCCCGATGAAGGCGAGCGGGATGATCAGGTAGGGGATGCCTAGCTCACGGCAGATAGCCTTGGCAGCGGCCAGCTCACGCGCATTGTGCTTGGAGCCGTAGTCAAAGCCCACGGCACAAGCCACCTCCTCACGATACTCGTAGAGAAGCGTCGTGCTATCCACGCCGCCTGAGAGTGCGATCAGCGAATTGCGCATTTACTGCTGTCTTAGTAAGAGCGAGCGATGATGACTCTGCACTTAGAGGGGCGACCAGTCACCATACAGCGACCAGGCTCCGAGGGAATGTCACGAGGTATGCAGCGGATCGTTGCCTTGGTCTCCTCCTTGATA
>QWCB01004895.1_pt1 | contig 13464 bp, 11 predicted proteins | sample 1972511 | NCBI WGS metagenome assembly QWCB01 (sample SAMN09866719, study PRJNA288562) | Human gut metagenome isolate term5_stool, whole genome shotgun sequencing... | isolation source: gut | host: Homo sapiens | place: USA: California
TGTAAACCAGGAATATAATCTAAAAATAAGAAAAAAGTTAAAGTAGAAAGTATTGCAACGTAAATTGTCTTGTTGTTGGTTTGCAACGTTTTTGTAGCGCTTGAAATCATTTTTTTATCTTTTTATAATTTTGCGGGTGCAAAGGTACGGCAAACAATCAAGACAACCCAATTGTTTCTAATTATGTATTATAACTTTTTGTTATAGCCACTTCTCTTATTGTTACATTATGCTCCTACGATGTCCTTTCCAAATGGTGATAATGCTAACGCAGCCAACTTAAAGTGCTGCAAACCAAAGGGTATCCCAATGATGGTGATACATAGGACAGCTCCAAAAACCAGATGTGACAAACAAATCCAAATACCACCCAAAAATATCCATAAAACATTCATCAGTATATAAAGGCATCCGCTTGAACGCCCACCACTCCTTACTTCTTTTCCAAAAGGCCACAAAGCAAGTCCTGCCAACTTCAATGTTTGCATACCGAAAGGTATACCTACAATTGTAAGCATCATCAATATACTTGAGATTAAATACTCCACTGCCGTAAAAATACCGCCAAGCAATAACCATAACAAATTCATTAAACAGCCCATAAGTATCAGTTCTAATATTTATTTAGTATTTTCTTTGTTGTCTCATCCAGCCTGCCTTGAAAATACAGATCAATTACCTTTTGAAATAAATCATCAGAAGCAACTTCATTAAAAAGTGTCATACACGACAGCACTTTCATTGCGTCCAATCCTCCGAATACATCTACCGCAGTCTTACCTTTCAGTTGCAAAAATACTGTTGTTATTTCACGGAGTCTCACTCCCAAAATGGGATGAGCAAGATATGCTTCGGCCTCCTCTTTACCACAAATTCCATAATACTGAGAATTATAGCTCATTCCCAGTCCTTTTAACTGAGGAAATATGTACCAAATCCAATGAGAATATTTTTTCCCATTTTTCACTTCTGCAAGTGCTTGGTTATAAACACCTTGCTGGGCATCTAGAAAACGCTGTAATTTATAATCTACCATATATATCTTCTCATACCACATTCTTGATGTATACAAAGATATGTGTATTTTGCATATAATTGATAGATTATTCTAAAAAAGAACACGAATCAATCCTTTAGCAATCTAAAGATATCTTTGGATTACTAAAGGATTAATGGAAGAAATGTAATTCTGAAATAAAAATTACTCTTTAACAGGTCTAATTGCCATTTTAATCATACTTGCATTCCAACTAGCATTATAATAATAACTTGTAGAATTATAATAGAAAACATAGCCAAAACGTCCATAAGTATCACCGTAAGATTCTCCAACCCAATAATAACCACTATTCTCGTCCACTAGCTGTGTAGCTCCTGCCGGTCCACTTGCCGGAAGCATATAACCCGTAGAGGGTAAAAAGATGCTATTTCCGTTACTACCTGTTACTTTCATACCACTGACTCCGTTTATTGTTGCTCTTGTCCATGTACATTTCTTAATCAAATCTATTTGCTCAGCCTTATTGGGCAATCTCCATGAGCCTCCCCACATTGCACGTGCTATGTCATATTTGCTTCCACAGATATTATCAATATTAGGAGCCTGATAATCAGGCATAACTCCTACATTATCAACATCTCCCCATAGAAAATAGCCACCTTTCTCCGAAGATGTTATTGCTCCCAAATTAAATGAAGCCCACCTCACACTAAGTCCTAAATTTACAGCTTTATAAAGTGATTGTTCTCCCAAAGGAATAACTATTTCTGTTCCATCTTTGAGTATTAATCTGAGTTCATCTTCCGTTGCCTCTACAGATTCAAAAAATGAATCACCATCCATTCCAGAAGCTTTAACTGCCTTCCCGTATTCGTCAAGCAATTTGGAATAAGTATAACCTTTATCATAGCTTATGATCCAATATCCATCAGAGTCTACTTTCAATAGTGGCGTGATAGCATCCGTTCCTGATGCAGGAATCTTGTTTCCATCACTATCATTAAGCCATGTTGTTTCACCATTAATAGTTTGTACCCAATAGTATCTACCGTTATAATAACGGACATTGATTACGGGAGCATCTTTTCCATTAATCCCATCTTTTCCATCTGAAACCGTGATATGCGAACCATCTGAAAATGTGAGTGTATAGCCATCTCCCAATGTAGTAACATTGGTTAGATATAACCTATTTTGAAGTGCCCCTACTAAAGCACTAATCGATGTGATATCATTATTCAATGCTTTCAATTGGTTCTCAATAGAGGTCACTCTGTCATCTAAAGAATTAACTCTATCCCATAATTCGCTGTCATCGTATTCGTTACACGCAGTTGTGCACATTAATAACAGCACAAACTGATAAATAAATCTAAATGTTTTCATTTTTTTATTTTTAATCCAAACTTAGAATCGAAGATTTCGACTATCTGATTTTTATGAGTATATTTTATCTATTATCCAAATACTTATTTGCCGTTTTAGTCTATTGTGCAGCAATACTTACCTTAAAATATCCATCAGGGAAATTCTGTATGTAATCCCCACTAAAGTAGAACTGCACATATGCTACATCTCCTGAGCCAACATATCTCAACATAGGATCATAAATTTGACCAGTTCCTGTAAGTGATAATGTTCCACTACCGGTAAGCTTATAATTTGAATCATACACCTCATAACGCAATCGCTTGCTATAGTTTACATCATTAAAACTACCAAGATACTCTAAATTTATATGCATATAGGTGGATTTCCTATTGAACTTGAACACATCCACATCTCTAGTAGAAGACAATGAGAATTTCATTGACTGCCCATCCTTGATGGTGTTTGCGTTAGAGAAATTATTGTTATACTCACTCTCTATATATTCTGGTATTACATTTACATAGACTCTCTCATTTCCGCTACTTAAACGTGTTATGTATCCTGTTGGTTTAATTCCAACTATACCTGTTTTCAATCCTGTAGCAGTCCCATCTGCATCAATAGAAATTACTGATGGTTCAGAAACAACATTTACAGGTTCATAGAATACAAAATCACTCAGATTGCCAAAAATATTCAACACAGAACTACCTTGCTTAGAAGTATAGCTGATTTTCTGAGATTCTCCTACGGCCAAAGTTAACATAGGATAAATAGAGTAAGTCTCACCTGTATTACTCCAAGAGAAATCAGATATTCGAGAATGAACAGTATATTCTTTAGATACTCCACTATTTTTATCTTTAACAACAACATTTGCTTCTCCATAACCTACAATTTTAACAGTTGCATTGCCACCACTACCACTGACTGTCAAGACTCTGATATCAGAAGAACTCCATTCATAATCCGTTACAGCATCACTTGGTTTACAAGTGACAAAAAAGTTATAACTATCACCTACATAAGCATATAATGTTCCATTGAACAGTATATCAAGAGCAGTAACTTTCACTACCGTTGCCTGTATGACGGTTACTGTTTCCGTCTTCTTTCCATCCGAAGAAGTAAAAGTTATCTTGCCAGTACGGCTCTTACCTGTCGTATTGGACATTATATTAAATTTCTTCATACTGTTTGATATAGAGCGTGTAGGTATTTCTGTAATCCAATCATTAGAAATTGACACACCATAGTCGATATTACTCTTCAGTTGAACGTTAATGCTTGTAGTATTCCCATCAATATTATAAGAAGACTGAGTAAGTACAAGAATTGCGCCACCACTCTGATAAACCTTCAGAGTATCACTGATGTCGTTGTATTTGAAATAGATTTCACCTTCACGCTTATCATATTCATCACTGCTTGCTACAGAAAATGCAGATGTTGTTTTTGATAATCCACGATGAACATTAACTGAAGAGTTAGCCCTACTAATCCAGCTGTTGCATGAAGGAGGAATTTCAATAGAGTACTCAACATTACTATTAACATCAACAAAAAATGTTCCACCATTTTGGGGGACTTCAACCTTGTTGTTTGAAAGCAGTATAGCATCCTTCTGATTTTGCTTAATGGAAACACTTTCTTTCTTGTTTCCGTTGGCATCTTTGAATACTATAACAGCCTCACGGTCAGCATATGTGTTATTTGCACTTATCTCATAGACAAGAGTATGGCTTGAAACTGCACGAGATAAATTTGCAGATTGAATCCAATCAACATTAGGCATATCTATTTCATATTCAAAGTTGCTGCTGATGTCAATTGATGCCCGTCCACCATCACAGCCAAAAGTATATTCATTTTGAGAAAGAATAAGAATAGCAGAACCCGTCTGATACACCTTTACTGTTTCATCCGATTCGCCGGAAGTGATAATGATTTCTCCTTCACGTTTATCATATTCTTCACTTGGGGATATTGCAAAAGAATAAAAGCTAGTAGACAAGCCACGTGTACGTTCAGAAATAACTGGTTCAATCCAAGTCCTGCTATTTTCAGCAACAGTCACATTATAATCAATATTTGACTTTACCTGTAAATTAATAATTCCCCCATCTTTATCAACCTCAAATCGATTCGATGTCAATGTTAAAGCATCTTTTTGTTTCTGATTGATCATGATGCTTTTAGTTAATTCATCAACACTGAGCTTTAAAACAACATTCCTGTCATCATATCCAGTATTACTAGCCACCACAATAGTTAATGTGACATTTCCAGCTTTACCACTCGAAGGAGACACTGTACACCAATTATCCCCATTCTGCGTCTCGGCAAGGGAAACTGACCAGTCCTTGTTAGTGGAAAAAGAAATTGTAGCCCGTTCACCTTCTGATGAGACATTGATTCCTTGACTAAAAATTGTCTCACATTCAGATGTAGGTACGATTTCTGTTTCTACTCTAACTTCATTCTTTTCGTTCTCTTCACCGCATGAAAACAAAAAGACAAGACATAAACACATTAATAATAATGTTATTCGACTAATTTTAAATTTACGGTTCATATTATATTACTTTAAAATAAACTCTGCTGATGAGATTCCATATCTTTCTCCAGTTTCTGATAATAAATCTCATTAATAGAATCAAATCCTAAACGCAATCCAACTAAGTATACTGCTAGTTTGTACTCCTTTTCATATAGCCTCTTAAAACTATTTCTACAATAATCTTTCATTAATGATTGATAATTTGGCAATGAAAACAAATTTAATAAGTAAAAATAAATAGGTATCAAAATATATTGTCGTATACCTTTCCGTGTACATTTCTCAATATATCTCTCTGCACATTTATTGTTCTTTAATTCACATACTATATATTCAAAATCATATCTACTCTGTCGATCAATTAGATTCAAAACTTTTAAAATCTCTGTTTTCGGCATAGTAAGATATTCTTTTTTAAAAGTATAGTTAACAAAAACATGAACCGAATCATAAAAATATCCTAGGCAATTACTGGGATATGGCTCGTGACGTTCATACATTAATAAATATTGCCAAATTGAGCTATTCTCATCCAAATTTTCTTTTTGAAATCGATAATTTGTGACCTTAATAATCAAATCCTCATCATCTAAATCCTTTAAAGGTTTTTCTACTTTAATACCCAAAATCTCTAAACAAGCAGATGCACCTTTGCACATATTTTCACTAAATAAAGACTGAGAGAAATCATCTACATAAGTCCCCCACAATGGTTCTACAAACTTTATCATTTTATTAAAGCTCATTTCCATATCTTTTTTAGCAACTAAATCTAATGGAATAATCGATTGTACTTCTTTATATTCAATATTATTCTTGCAATCTCTTTTAAGCCATTTCCTCTCACGAAGAAATTTAATAAAAACATATTCACTTGTATAATCAAAAGGAGATACATTCTTCAACAGCTCCCTTATATATTCTTCCGGTACACTATCATTGCCGGATATAGTTTTCACGTGAATAGTGCATAACACAATATATCCTTTCTTAAACAGAATATTTAAATCATTACGATGTATAATGCCCAAGTATTCATATCTCATTTTAGCCATAATCAAAAATCTATATTTATATCATCCGACAAATTGGGATGCAATTCATTACTTATCGAAATATTTGCACATATAGTGCTATCTGAACTAAATAAAGAAACATAACTTAAAGGCATGCCTGTATAAGTGATGTATAGATTATTTCTGCTCCGGCTCATTGCAACCATAAACAATTTCTGAGTAATATTACTATCTCCAGGAATATATAAGTCTGTATTTGCAAATGGAATAAAAACATTATCAAAATCCAATCCTTTTACACCATGATAAGTCATAATAACAATACGTTTATCGTTTTCCGCAGCTAATAACGATCCATAACTATTTACAACGCATTCTATAGGAACTTGATTTTCCTTTAGATGATCATTAAGCCGTTTAAAATAAGGTTCATAATATTGATCAATCCATTTTTCCCATACAGGTTTATGTTCTAACTGCAAAACGGTATCACAAAATTCCAATACTTTATCTTTAGTAGGAAATAATATTGCACAACTCTGATTACGATTAACAAACTTACGTGCCTCCCTCATTATATATTCGACTTCTTGATCCACAAATTCTGCTTTGCATAAGCGTATTTGCGTATCTCTTTTAAGCATATACCTCTTTGCACTAAAAATATTCATCGATGGTATCATTTTCTGAATTGCAGTGATTATAGAACGAGTTAACCTATATACGTATAAAAGTCCCCAATCTTCAGAATCAATTAATTGAGTAATTTTCTCAGGAATAACTACAGCTTCTTGATATTGAGGGTCCTTTGAATAAATAGATTGGTTACTATCTCCCGCTACAATCAGCATATACCTTGTCTGATCTTTCATCTTTATCAAAATACGAGATGTTAAATCTTGAACCTCATCACAAAAAATATAATCATATTTTCTCTTTGTTTTTAAGAATTCATACATCGTGACAATTTTCACATTTGTTATATTCAACTCTGCAAGTTCAGCTTTGCAAAGTTCTATCAACGAATGAGTAAACACCACTAATAATATTTTTGCATTTTGAGTAGCCTCATTATTCAATAAGTATTTAATGGCATATACAAGCAACACCGATTTTCCGCTTCCCGGAAACCCTTTTATCCAAATATTCTGACCAACATAATGATTATCTTTCAGTTTCTTTAGAAAATCCTTTTGTTGAGTATCCAAACTTTCTTCTGTAGGTATTCTAGTACTCATAATTAGTCTCCTTTCACCGCTACTGTATTATTAGAATTATAAAAATCATCCAATGATATCCTTTTTGCCTTTTTTCTGACCTCTTCAGCAAAAATAGACTCACCTAATTCCTCTGCAGCACTTGGTAACCAAGTATAATCTACATCACTGAGGGTACCATTATCATATTGAGCCTTCCATATATTATAAGCTTTCTTTATCTTTTCTACTCCTTCTATTTTCTTTCCTTCTTTTTTTTCATACTTTCCAAGTTCAAATAAAGGATGTGGCTTATTCGGGCACATTGCTAAAGATTCGTGAATATATTTTAAGAACATTGAAGTATCAATATTTTTATAGCGATAACCCAAATTAAAAGCAGAAACCGCATCCTTACTATATTCATAAGCTTTTTCTCCGTAACGTAGTGCTTTCCTATTATTTCCTGCAGAAGAAAAGCAGCATCCTAATTTATTATAACTAATAGTACCAGGATATAATTCATTACATTCCTCATAAGTTTCAGCTGCCTTCAAATTTAGAGTTGCGTTTTCGTAAGCTTTTGCCAATTCCAACAAACATTCTTTTGATGGTACTCCTCTATTATTAGCTGTTGTATTATAAGCTTTTTTCTCTGCTCTCAATGCTATCCTCTCCTGTGAAGTTAACTCTTTATTTGCAAAAGGATTAATTGCACTTACTAAACAAGTTTCACTTCCAACCTTGGCATTAATTGTCAGTAATTTATCTGCAGTTAATTCTAATTGCAGCTTAATAGGCGTATCCAAAGAAAATCCATTTTGTTCATTTGAAGTTATAACCAAATTAGTCAATATTTTATTCTCATTACTGATACAAATAGGGAATTCTACAGTTTTTTGGCCTTCTTTTACAATAGCAAGATTATCTATTTCAATAGTATCCGTCGGCATGACAGTTCCGGCAGGAACCAAAGTCATTAGCTGATCATTCTTAGTAATTATACATATTGGTTCACTGGTTATTGGCTGTACTATATTCTGTCCAAAAGAGTTATAGATGAACGAATGAATTGATGCACCTTTAGACACACAAGTCTGAAGATCAGGAAATAACAATAATTTGGAATATGGCAACCATGATTTCAGAGCGGCTTGTACATAAGGATTAAGACTACTCCCACCCACCAATAAAACATAATCAACATCATCTACTTCTAATCTAGCCTTACGAATAGAAGTTTTTACACAATCATAAATACTATTATATATTTGTTTTTCTTTTTGAATAACATCGCTTTTCTTCCTTGTGAAAACTTTCATAAGTTCTGCGAATTGGATAGATGTTAAAAAAATCTCATCCATGTACAATACCCCTTTGGATGTATTAATTCGAATATCCTTTACAGAAACTTTATATTCTTGTTCAAGACCTGACAAATCGAAACTATCCCTCATTAGACTTATGGCTTTACATATCCTTATTTTTAAGTTTTCCGCAGTAGTCAAAAGAGCATTTATGATTTTTTTCTTCTCAGACATAATAAAGATATCCATATCTAAATGGTTGTGAGACAAAAGTTCAGGGTACAATATCTCATAAGCAATGTATCTATCAATATCATTTCCTCCCAATTTTTCAAATTTAGATATTGACAAATTTTTAGAATATACTCCCTTATAATCTACACCTATTTCTAATATTGAAATATCACATGTCCCAGCTCCGAAATCAAAAACTAACATTTTAGGATTAATATCTTTAGGAATTACCACTGCTTCATTATTCATCTCCGATTCATGAATATAGTTTAAAAAAGCTGCGTTAGGCTCATCAATCAAGGACTGTTTGCTAACATCCATTTGATTGCTTATTAAAGCATCAACCAAATCGCGTCGTTGATTCGCCTCGAACGAAGCAGGAATACTTACTGCATATTTAATATTCTGACATAGTCCTTTTTGTTCGACATAGGATTCTATCTCTTTCTTTAAGAATCTGAAAAAGAACGCTAAGTCCTATGTTCTGCTAGGTGCAGTGATTATCGCTGCCGGCGCAGGCGTCTGTGCGCTGAAAGAGTACCAGACATCCTTGTTTTTTTCTAATTCATACTTTAAGTTTGCAGCTCCCTCTCCGACAAGTACCCGATTATGATAAAGAGCTATAACTGTAGGCACTTTTTCTCCAGTAAAGTCCGCACCATCACTTTGCTTCTGTCGTAGATTCATTACTTCAGTTACAACTATTCTCTTTTCATTATCAAAATATGAATAAGAAACTACTGTAGTTGATGTTCCAAAATCAATTCCCACGTAAGTAGCTTGTTCCTTATGAATTGTGCTCAAATCCGCAGTTACAAGATTCTCCACTGTCAATAAAATAGGCATAATCTCTAAATGTTAAAATAACAACGTTTTTGTGTGTGTTTAGAAATTAGTGAATAATTATATATTCATATTAAAAGTAATAATGTTTATCAGTATTAGTCTATTATACTCCAATCTATCTTTATATATATTTTACCAAACCATTCATTAGAAAAATTAAATGAAAGATACTTCTAAAGAAAAGTAATAAAACATATTGCATATATACTTTTTTAGTATTACTAATATGTTGTTTATAATCTTCTCTAATATTAGAGTTACTGAAGCAGGATTGCTGATATACAAATAACACGCACAAGGAATTTCCTAAAATCTACGATTACACTTTCCATAATTTACTCAAAATAACCAGCAGATTCCCGAACCGGACGGTTCATTAATTAGATAAGTAATACTATAAAAGAAAAAGCGCGGGAATCTGTACCTGTTACTCGTCCCGCTGTTTGAGGCCTTCGAACTGCCCGTAGTAGTCTGAACGAGCAACGCAGAAGCCCACGCCGATATGTATAACAATCCACGTATACTTTTATTTCAAAGTACACTCAAGGGTATAAACATATCCCGTAGACATCTACTGTTGCTTTGTTTTGACTACTGCTTAAAGTGTTCGAAGTTTCAAACAGCCAAAGACAAAACGTCAAGTAAACGTCTTTCTTTATATAATATATCTCCCACACCACCCTAACCTCACGAATTGAGGTATCGGCGTGAGAGACAATGCAAAACTATAAAAATAAAATTAAATATCCTACTTCATGCCATTCTTTTTCCAAAAACACACATATCTTGGGCAAAAGCAATCCAAACTCATTTAAATATTACCTCCTATTACTTATTCCCCAATCTATTAACAAATAAATTATTCTTTATTAGTAGTAAACTTGCTTTTATCAAGAAGATAAGTTACCTTTGTTTAATAGTAAACTATAAATGCAAATTCCAATTATACAAATGCAAGTTGCAACTTTAAAAACGCAACTTGCATTTATAAAAACAAAAGCATCAATTATAGTTTATAATTAACCAATAAGAACTTTAGTATTGGAAGAAAGGAACTTTACCTCTAATACCAAAGAATTTATCTATTAATACTTTAGAACCAAGACAGTATGGCACGATACATTATGGAAGAGATGCCCGACATTCAGAAAACGGGCAAAAGAATTACTTATCCCAAGTTTGCACGGATAGACAATGCAAGCATTAAGGAACTGGCGCAACGAGTAGGAGACGTCAGCGGCTTCAGTGCCGGAGACATAGAAGGCGTATTGCTCCAGACCGCCATAGAAATGGCGCATCTGATGGCGGAAGGACGCTCTGTGAAAATAGACGGAATAGGGACTTTTACCCCCTCACTCGCCCTATGCAGAGACAAAGAACGAGAAGAGGCGGAAGAAGGCGCCAAACACCGAAACGCACAAAGCATCTGTGTAGGAGGAGTGAATTTTCGGGCAGACAGAACGATGATCAGAAACATTAATGAAAGATGCCGGCTGGAAAGAGCTCCATGGAAACCACAACGCTCCTCTAAAAAGTTCACACCGGAGCAACGGCTGACATTAGCCCTGAAATTTCTCGACGAACACGCTTTCCTGACTGTACGGAATTACCAAAGACTAACCGGACTGCTTCAGACAGCTGCTACTAAAGAGCTGAAACAATGGGCTGATCTTCCGGAATCCGGTATTGATATTGCAGGAAGAGGTTCGCACAGAGTCTATGTAAAGAAGAAAGTTGCCACTGAATAAAAAATAATATATGATGAGAGATACCCTGAAAATAGATGAGAGATAACTAAAAATGAATGAGAGATAACTGTTTTTAGGCGTATTTTCACTATAAAATGATGAGAGATAGGTTCTTGCAGAAGTATCTCTCATTCGATAAGAATCTTATTATCTGATATTTAAGAAAAAACAATGAGAGCAATGAGAGATAAAATCTTTTTTTCTTTTTCTGTAGAAGGTAAGATTCGAATGAAAAAGCAGCGATTATGACCGAATTGGAAAATAAACGCACAAAAATGGAATAATCATCTTAAAAGAACTATCTTTGATATTTGATTGTTTGAGGAGCTAGAATCTGAAAAACAAAAAGAAGCAAACTTTATAGTTATGGAAACAGTGAAACAAATACCATATGGCATGTCCAACTTTGAGGACGTAATCATGCAAAACCGCTATTACGTGGATAAAACAATGTATATTCCCTTATTGGAAGATCAAGCCAACTACCTGATATTCATTCGTCCTCGACGTTTCGGCAAGAGTCTGCTGCTTAGTATGCTCCGGTCATACTATGACCTTTCACAAAAAGATAAGTTCCAGCAACTATTCGGCAATCTCTGGATCGGTCAGCATACAACTCCGCTTCAAGGCAAATACCAAATACTTTATCTTGACTTTTCCAAAATCGGTGGCAGTATTGATGAACTGCCACAAAGATTCGATTCTTACAGCGCTGTGCAGCTAGACGGTTTTCTCAACCGATATCGTGAATATTACACAGATGAATTCATAGAACGTTTCAGTGCTGCGGATAAAGGAATTGATAAACTTCACATCCTTGATGACGAAGCCAGGAGATTAGGTTATCCCCTATATCTTATTATAGATGAATACGATAACTTCACCAATGTCGTCCTCAACGAAAAAGGCAACGAAATATATCGTGCCATCACCCACGCAAGCGGCTTCTACCGTGATGCCTTCAAAAACTATAAAGGAATGTTCGACCGTATCTTTATGATCGGTGTCAGTCCCGTAACGCTAGACGACTTGTCGAGCGGTTATAATATCGGTTGGAACATCAGTACCAGTCCGGTATTTAACCAGATGCTGGGATTTTCTGAAAAAGATGTGCGCACTATGTTCCAATATTACAAGGAAACAGGGCAACTGCATGGAGATATTGAAGAGATGATTCTGGAAATGAAGCCGTGGTATGACAATTATTGTTTTGCACGTCAAAGCCTGAGTTCTGATCCCAAAATGTTCAACTGCGATATGGTACTTTACTACCTTCGGAATCGGATTCAGTTGGGAGCATCTCCCGAACAGATGATTGACCCTAATACCCGAACGGATTATAACAAGATGAAAAAACTCATCCAACTGGATCGTCTTGACGGTAATCGCAAAGGCGTTATCAAACGCATTGCCGAAGAAGGAAAAATCATCACTAACCTATTCCAGTCTTTTTCCGCAGACCAGATTACGAATCCGGAAATATTTCCCAGCCTGCTTTTTTACTATGGCATGCTGACTATCATCGGAACACGTGGAAATCTGACTATCTTAGGAATCCCTAATACAAATGTCCGAAAACAATATTATGAATATATCTTGGAAGAATATCAAAACCACCACTATATCAATCTGATAGATATAGAGATACTCTTCAATAACATGGCTTTTGACGGTGAATGGCGACCTGCATTGGAATTTATAGCCAAAGCTTATAAAGAGAATTCTTCCGTGCGCAGCAGCATTGAAGGAGAACGCAATATTCAAGGATTCTTCACTGCCTATCTTAGCGTCAATGCATATTACTTGACGACACCTGAGGTAGAGTTGAACCATGGCTTTTGCGACATGTTTCTCATGCCTGACCTGCAACGCTATGCAGAAATTGCACACAGCTATATAGTAGAACTAAAATATCTGCCTAAAGAAAAGTTTGATGCCCAGTCTGCCGAACAATGGGAAGAAGCGGTGGCTCAAATTCATGGTTATGCCGCAAGTCCGAAAGTCCGTCTATTATGCCAAGGCACGCAACTTCACTGCATCGTAATACAGTTCTGCGGTTGGGAGATGGTTCGTATGGAAGAAGTCTGACCTACAAGTTCTTGCTATGATGCCCCGCAAAGCGCATAAAAACTTGAGATAATCCTCCCTCCTGCCCTTGTAGCTGCACAAAATTAAATTCGCGCAAC
>QWCB01002956.1_pt1 | contig 13423 bp, 12 predicted proteins | sample 1972511 | NCBI WGS metagenome assembly QWCB01 (sample SAMN09866719, study PRJNA288562) | Human gut metagenome isolate term5_stool, whole genome shotgun sequencing... | isolation source: gut | host: Homo sapiens | place: USA: California
ACCGCCGCTTATCTGACTGATTCCGGCTCCTAAAGCTTTTCTTCTTACCTCTTTATTTTCTCTTGTGCTGATTATCATTCCGGTATAAGGAACTGCTATTCTAAGGCAAGCTATTATTTTAATAAATACATCATCATCAATTCCGTTGTCAAAAGCATCAGGGTCTATATCCTCCGCCTTTTTTACTCTCGGAACACTAATAGTGTGAGGGCCAACGCCGTAGACCTGTTCCAAATGATCGGCATGCATAAGTAAACCGATAAATTCATATCTGTATAAATCAAGACCAAATAATGCACCTATTCCGACATCATCAATTCCGGCTTCCATAGCACGATCCATTGCTTCGGTATGCCATCTGTAATTGCTTTTCGGACCCGACGGATGCAGTTCTTCGTATCTTTTTTTGTTATATGTCTCTTGAAAAAGAACATAAGTTCCGATTCCTGCATCATGAAGTTTTTTGAAATTCTCAACTGTTTCCGCGGCTATATTTACATTAACACGTCTTATAACTCCTCTGTCGTGAGTAGTGTCATATATTGTTTTTATTGATTCTAAAATATATTCGATTGGGTTATGGACCGGATCTTCTCCCGCTTCAAGCGCAAGTCTCTTGTGGCCCATATCTTGTAAAGCAATTATCTCTTTTTTAATTTCATCTTGGGTGAGTTTTTTTCTTGAAATATGTTTGTTTTTAGCATGGTATGGACAATAAAGACAACCGTTTATGCAGTAATTGGACAAGTAAAGCGGAGCAAACAAAACAATTCTGTTTCCATAAAAATCTTTTTTTATTTGTTTTGCAAGGTCTAAAATTTCTTTGTTCTTTTCTTCGTTTTCGCATGCCAGTAAAACAGAAGCCTCGCGATAATTTAAACCCTTTCTTTTTCTTGCTTTTTCTAAAATTTTGTCTATCAGCTCAACGTCATTTTTATGATCGTCGGCATAGGCAATTGCGTCACGCACCTCTTTGTCGTCAATAAATTCTGTTGCATTTTTCGATTTTGGATTATACATTTTTTCTCCTCTCTTTTGAGTCAGTAAACCTTACTCATCAGATAATTTTGAATCGCCTTTTGATATGGCGATTTTGTATCCTAATTTTTTGACTTTTTCTTCCAAGTCAATTAAGAACTCTTTGTCAGCCTTGAGTTTTGCCTTGTTGTCATAGAGCAGATATTTATCATTTGCCTTATCCGGAGAGATGTTTGGCATAATTACATTACATCCCCCACAAAGCCCTTCAAAGCCCGCGCCCATTGTAAAAAGAGCGGTTGTTGCCGGCAGTAAAACTTCGGGCAAGATCAGCCTCACTATAGCCAAAAATATTAAAACCAAGTTCGGTTCCGGCGCACTCATATTTGCAAACGGAGTTTGTTTATGCGGCAAATACGGTCCGATGCCAACCATGTGTGGTCGGAAATTTTGAATAAATCTAATATCAGACAAAAGATTTTCTGTTGTTTGATACGGAGAACCGATCATTACACCGCAGCCCGTTTGATATCCTATTTTTCTTAGCTTATGTAAACACTTCATTCTGTTTTCATAGCTCATTGTTTTCGGATGCAATTTTTCATAATGCGATTTAGTCGCGGTTTCGTGTCTCAAAAGATATCTGTTTGCTCCCGCATCATAAAGTTTTTGATAACTTTCTTCACTTCTTTCCCCCAAAGACAAAGTTATCGCTATATCATCAAACTCTGATTTAAGTGAAGTCAGGATTTCAACTAAAATATCATCAGAAAAATAGTTGTCTTCTCCGCCTTGAATGACAAAAGTTCTAAATCCTAAATTATATGCATGAGTTGCGGAAAAAATTATTTCTTCTTTATTTAATCTATAGCGACTGACTTTATTGTTACTCTTTCTGATTCCACAATATAGACAATCATTTTTACAAAAATTTGAAATCTCGATTAAGCCTCGAATATAAATTTCATCGCCATAAATTTCGCGTCTTTTGGCATCGGCTTTTTTAAGCAAATTTTTTATTTTATTTTCGTCTTTAAGCTCTAAAAGCATTTTAAACTCAGAATCTTCAAGATTCTGAGTACTGAAAAGTTTATCAATAAGTTCCAATTTGTTTATCCGAGTTGGAAATAGCAAACTTTAGAGGCAAGTCCCTGCGTTGCTCCAAGCTTACCTGAAAGGCTGTTTATTCTGTCTGAATTACCATCAACAATAAGGCATATTATATTTATCTTCCTTTTGTTATATGGAACGCCCATTCTGCTGATAATGATGTCTCTGTATTCATGCAGAATATCGTTTAATTTTACGATACTTTTTTCATCTTCAACGATTATCCCCAAAGTTGCTACTCGGTTATCCATAATCATCCTCCAAAAATTTGCTTTCACGATTATATCACAAAATTATATTTTATAAACTAAAGATTATATTATATTGATTAAAAAAATATCCTAAGGTTCGATATAATCACTCATCCGATTACTATTTTTTGATTAAATTATTTAATTTTTGCTATATTGATGAACCGGGGATTGATAATCCCCGGCTACCGGGAAGGGATAATTCCGGTAACGTTGCGGACACTCAAGTGTGACCCTCGCCAAACCGTAGCGGTAGGTTATCAACCGACTGTGCCTGTTTTGTTGATTGAATTGTTTATTTTGGGTAAATCGATGCACCGGGGATTGATAATCCCCGGCTACCGCAAAAAATCTTTCAACGGTCTTCAATCAAAAATTTGCCCACCTATTTACATTGTTAACAATTCATTTTTATTATATAATTGTAATTATATATCAATGCTTTACTCATTGATATTATTATGGCAATGTATGGAAACAAAACTTGCATATAACGGGCACATTTTACCGATTATAACGTCTTAATTTAAAAGACAAAGGAGAAATATTATGTCAATAAAACACAAAGCTATGTCAGATCTTATCCCCACCGACGTAATACACTTCGGCATGGAAAGAAAAGTCGTTGCAAACATGACTTTAGAAAGTTGGGATGAAATTCCTCATTCTTGCATGACATATAAACCGATAATCACAAAATTTTTAGCAGAACTAAAAAAGATAAATGAATCTCGATCAGCCGATGACAAAATCACTGTGAATACTGCTTTACTTAAAATAATATCCGAGGGTTTAAAAAAAGCTCCTCTTATGAATTCACATTTGGAATTTGACAGACGCACAGTTCACGGAAAACTTATGTTATATAATGAAATAAACGTAACAATGCCAATGTCTCTGCCAAACGATGTTATGATGAGTTTTAACGTCAAAGATGTCGGTAACAAATCTATGACTGAAATAAAGGAAACTATCGAAGACATTATCAAGCGTGGCGAAAACTCTAATTTAAACGAAGTTTTGTTTGAAGTTTCACTTGATAATACAGTCGGTAAATTCTTAAAGGGCGAAATTCGCAAAACCCTCGGCCGACTTATCGGCGCGCATTTTGGAGAAAGCAAAATATCAAGACTTACAGGCCAAGAAAAAAAGGAATACCTGAGTATTCCCGAAACTGAAAGACTTACGATGAAAGATATAGAGCAAGGGACGATCACTATTTCCAACATCGGATCTTTATATAAAGACTGGCGAGGAGAATGCACCTTGCTTGAAGTGATTCCGCCACAGACAGTGGCTATAGGTATTGCAAGTATAGGAAAAGAGCCTGTTGTCAATAAAGATAACGAAATTGTTGTAGAATCTGTTCTTCCGTTTTGCATATCTTTTGATCATAAGGCTCTTGATGCACATGACGTTATGCCTTTTGTAAAACATCTGGATGAAATCTTTGCTAATCCCGAAGTTATACATCAATGGTTATAATTAAATATCAAAGAAAGACATTTGGTCTCGTTCAGGCACACCATCGAGTGTGCCTATTTTTGTTAGAAGGTCTATTACAGTTTCACTTAGTTTTCCCCTTTGCTTCAAATCTTCTTTTGAAGAAAAAGGACTTTCTTCTCTTACTTGCACAACATTTTTAGCTGCTTTTTCTCCAAGTCCCTTAACTGAGCAAAGCGCAGGTCTTATTTTCCCGTCATCTATTAAATATCTTGTGCTGTCGGATTTATATAGATCTATTTTTGCAAATTCGATTCCGCGGGCTTTCATTTCAATTAAGACTTGTAGAGCAAGATATTTATCTTTATCTTTATTAGATGGTTTTGATGATGAACGAAATAATTCTGGTTTCATTTTCTGAAGTCTTTGTTTTAATTCATTTATACTCAAATCGAAAAGTTCTGCGTCCATATCGCCGCCTTTGACAGTCATGTAAACGGCATAATATTCAAGCGGTTTATAATACTTAAACCAACAAAGTCTCAATGATGCACTTACATAAGCAGCGGCGTGAGCTTTAGGGAACATATATTTTATCTTATAGCAGGAGTCAATGTACCAATCCGGCACATTGTGTTTTTTCATCTCTGCTACCATTTCTTCAGTAAGTTTTAAGGTTGCTTTTCCTTTCCTTACAATTTCCATAATTTTGAATGCAAGAGCACTGTCTACCCCTTTATCAATAAGATAAAGCATTATGCTATCACGCGTTCCGATAACTTCTGAAATTGTGCAAGTTTTGTTATTTATCAAATCTCTTGCGTTGTTGTTCCAAACATCAGTCCCATGTGACAGTCCCGAAATTTGAAGTAGGTCGGCAAAAGTACGCGGCTTCGCCTCTTTGAGCATTCCGGTTACAAATTGAGTTTGAAACTCCGGAATTGTAAGTAGGGCCGTATCGCAGTCTATATCATCGGGATTTACACCGATTGAAAGAGAAGTTTCAAACATCTGCATAATTTTAGGATCGCTTATGTCAATATCCATAACCGACAGTCCGGTTAAATCTTCAAGATGTTTGTACATAGTCGGAACATCATGTCCCAAATTGTCAAGTTTTAATATAGTTTCCTCAAGTTTATGATAGTCATAATGAGTCGTCATCAGATCTTTCTTTTTGTCGTCAGCAGGATATTGAACCGGTGTAAAGTCAAACACTTCATGGTTTGACGGAATAATAACCATGCCGCCGGGATGCTGTCCCGTAGTTCTTTTAATACCGGTACAGCCCTTAACAAGACGTTCGAATTCAGCTTTATTGCAGGTTTCGCCATTTTCTTCAAGATAGTGCATAACATATCCTTTAGCCGTCTTGGACTGTAACGTAGAGATAGTTCCCGCTTTGAAAACATGCTCTTTGCCAAAGAGCTCAATAGTATATTTATGAGCCTTTTCTTGATATTCCCCGGAAAAGTTCAAATCAATATCCGGCGCTTTTTCTCCGTTAAACCCTAAAAATGTTTCAAAAGGAATGTCTTGTCCGTCTCTCTTTAGAGGTGTTCCACATTCAGGACAATTTTTCTTTGGAAGATCATATCCGGATCCAACTTCACTGTTTAAGAAAAATTCGCTGTATTTACATTTAGGGCATCTATAATGTGGTGCCAAGGGGTTGACTTCAGAAATTCCCGCAACAGTTGCAACAAAAGATGAGCCAACCGAACCTCGAGAAGCAACGTAGTAACCATGCTCTTCGGAATTTTTTACGAGTTTATTTGCAATTATATATAAAACTGCAAAGCCATTTTTTATGATTGATTTAAGTTCCTTTTCAAGACGAGTTTCAACATATTCCGGTAATTTATCTCCATATAATTCTTTTGCGTTTTTATAGCAAAGAGTTTTAAGCTCTTCTTCTGAACCTTCAATTACGGGCGTAAACGAGCCATCCGGTATCGGCTTAATATTATCTATCATATCAGATACTTTTTGAGTATTTGTTATAACGACTTCCTTTGCAATTTCCTCGCCAAGATAGTCAAAATCAGAGAGCATTTCATCTGTTGACTTATAATAAAGCGGAGGTTGATTGTCGTAATCTAAAAATTTGCTTCCGCACATTATAATAGCTCTGTATTTTGCGTCTTCTTCATTCAGAAAATGAACGTCCCCCGTCGCAACACAAGGTACACCGATTTGTTTTGCAATATCATAGATTTCTCGGTTTATATCCTTTAATTCTTCTATTGTAAGAGAATTATTTCTTACCATATAATAATTATTACCGAGCGGCTGTATTTCAAGATAGTCATAAAAACTTGCAATTTTTAATATCTTTTCGGTCTGCTCTTTTATTTCATTTTCAGATTTTCCGGATTTTTGCATGATTTTTCTGTCAAAAACAGCACGATAAAGCTCCCCCGCTTCGCAGGCAGAACCGATAATAAGATCGGATCTGTTTTCCTCTAAAAGACTCCTCAAAATTGTAGGTCTTTTATAAAAATTGTTTATATGTGAATATGAAATAAGCTTATATAGATTTCTAAGTCCCTCTACATTCTTAACTAAAATAATTTGATGATAAGTTCTTTGCTTTAGATCACGATTTTTAGTCTTTAGTCTTTCCAAACATTCGTCCCAGGAAAGAATTTTTTTCTCGCCATTTTCGAAGATAATATTATCAAAGAAATATGCTTCAACACCATAGATGATTTTAACGCCCAGTTCTTTCCCTATTTGATAAGCATCGGGAAAAGACTGAACAACACCATGATCAGTGATTGCCATTGCTTCATGACCGTATTCTGATGCTCTTTTAATAAGTTCTCCGACTTCGGTCATTCCGTCTAGCGCCGACATATTTGTATGGAGATGAAGTTCAACTCTTTTTTCTTTTGAATTGTCTGATTTTTTTTCAATTTTTACAGAAGAAATACTGTCCGCCTCTATTACGTAGTCGGAATAATATTTGTCATTTTTTATTGTACCGGACAAAAGAACATACATTCCTTCTTTAAGTTCTTCGGTCAAAACCTTTGTTTTGAACTTACTGTCAAAAACTTTCACAGCGTAGGCCGCAGTTTTATCAAAGATTAAAAAAGTTATTATTTCCGATCTTCCGTCACGAGTTTCCTTTATATCAATGTTGAAAACCTTGCCATAACAAACCGTCTTTCCCATGTCAATTGAGAGATCTATGATACGGCGAGGTTTTTTGGTAATAGTCCTACCATACAAAACTCGTCTTGTTTCAAAATATATTGGAAAACCTTCAATCATTTGATGTTTAACAGGTTTGACATCTTTTATCTGAGTATATTCAACTTTGGCGTCGGATAAATTAAAGGTCGTGATAAGTTCTTTCTTAAAGTTTTCAATTTCTGCTTCCGAAATTGATTCTTCCGATTTTATATTTATTATGAAAATGTTTTTTTCTCGATCAGCATCAAGTTTATCCACAAAAGCATTTTTTAATTGATTACTATAATGATTGTTTAGAACACCGGCAAAAATGTCAATGAGCCTTTTCAATTTTTAATATCCTTTCTATTTCTTTAAACAACTCGTCAACTGCATCTTCACTTGAAACTTTTCTAAGTATCTTACCGTCTTTGAATAACATTACACAGTTATCCCCACCTGCAATTCCTATATCGGCGCCCTTTGCTTCTCCGGGACCATTTACCACACAACCCATTACAGCAACTTTAATCGGGCTTTTTATAGCTTTTAGTCTTTTTTCAACTTCATTGGCAATTTTTATTAAATCAATTTTTGTCCTTCCACAGGTAGGGCAGGAAATCAAAGTTGGTGTGTCGTTTCTAAGTCCCAAGGTTGAAAGAATTGAAATTCCGGCTTCAACTTCTGAAACGGGATTATCGGTCAAAGAAACTCTTATCGTGTCTCCTATTCCGTCAAGCAAAAGAGACCCTATTCCAACAGATGATTTAATAATTCCCATATTGTATGTACCACTTTCTGTAATACCAAGATGAAGCGGATAATCGCAGAGTGAAGAAATTAATCTGTAACTTTCAACTGCCGTCTTAACATCGGAAGATTTAATGGAAACAACAATGTTATAAAAATTTTCGGATTCCAATAGTTTAATGTGTCTGAAAGCAGATTCAACAAGAGCTTCTGCAGTCGGTGACCCATATTTTTCAAGTAAATCCTTTTCCAGAGACCCTGAATTGACTCCGATTCTGATTGGTATTTCTTTATCCTTACAGGCACTTACAACAGCATTTATTGTTTCTTTTCCGCCTATATTACCGGGATTTATTCTGATTTTATCAACCCCCGCCTTGATACATTCAATTGCTATTCTATAATCAAAATGAATATCTGCAACAAGCGGAATTTTTATTTTTTCTTTAATACTGCTTACAAGTCTAACATCTTCTAAATCGGGAACAGCAACTCTTAAAATTTCGCAGCCCGCTTTTTCCAAAGCTAATGCTTGGTTTATATTTCCCTCAACATCGTTTGCGGGAATGTTTAACATAGATTGCACAGCAATAGGATTATCATTTCCTATTTTAATGTTACCAATTTTTACTTCTTTAGTTTTTCGTCTATTCAATATAGTATTCCTATCCTTTAAAAATTCTCATCAAATCATTTGCCGTCACTAAAAATATAAGGCCAAACAAAATAAGCATTCCGATAGAATTAAAGATTGCTTGAGCTTTAAGACTTACAGGTTTTCTTCTTATTCCCTCTATAACTACAAATAGTAATCTCCCACCGTCAAGCCCCGGAATAGGCAATAAGTTGAAAACGCCTATGTTTATCGAAATTAAAGCAAGAAGGAATAAAAGTCCGCTAAAATTTCTTGTCTTTTTTGCAGATTTTGCTGCCGAACCTAAGACATCAATAGTTCCGATGGGACCGGCGAGATTATCAATTCCGATATCCCCTGTTATCATTTTTTGTAAACTTGCAAATACAACTCTTATCACAGAAATTGAATTATGAAATCCTTTTTTAAAAACATTAGGTGCAGATTTTTCAAGTTTTTCAAAATTTGCCGAGGACGAATTGAAATCTATCGACTCAAGATTTTTCTGTTTTCCGTTTCTTATAACTTTCATATCAACAATTTTATCTTTATCTAAAGACAAAAAAAAGCTGATGTCCATATAGTCATAAATTTTATTATTATTAATTTCTATTATTTTATCGCCTTTTTGAATTCCCTGAACAGCAAGATTCTTGTCAACAGAGCTGATAGTTGTTGAAAGAAGTGTCGGGGTTTGAGAAACAGCAATCACCATAATAATAAAGCCGAAAATAATATTTACAAACGCGCCCGCAACAAGAATTATCGCCTTTTTATATGGATATAGAGAATTAAAAGAGCCTTCATCGTCTGTGTTTTCAGGAGAATAATTTTCACCTTTCATCGAAACAAATCCGCCGATCGGTAAAAGTCTGAGCGAGTATTTTGTTTCGTTCTTTATCTTAGAGAACAATTTTGGGCCCATACCTATCGAAAACTCATTTATTTTAACTTTGAAAATTCTTGCAAAAATAAAGTGTCCTAACTCGTGAATAAAAATTAAAAGCCCAAAAAATAATATTATAAGTATTATCATAAACTCTTTTCTACTTCTTCTTTTACATATTCTCTTGCTTTTCTGTCGGCCGTCAAAACGTCAAGTAATTTAAAATCTTCAATGTTTTCAGTTTTATCCATGGCACTTGCTGAAAGAGTTGATATTTCAGTAAAGGAAATTTTATTCTGTCTAAAATATAAATTTGCAACTTCATTTGCCGCATTTAAACTTGCGGGATATAATCCGCCACGCCTAATCGATTCTCTGCAAATATCTATCGCATCAAAAGTATCGGTGTCAGGCTTGAAGAATTCAAGTTTTTTAATCTTTTCATAGGTGAGAAATTCATTGATTGGATCTTTTCTCTCCGGGGTCGTTAATGAATATTGAATTGCAATAGCCGTGTCAACAACGCCAAGCTGCGCCATGATAGCACCATCACAGAATTCAACCATAGAGTGAACAATACTTTGGGGATGGATGAGAACTTCTATTTTAGATTCATCAATATCAAAGAGATGAACCGCTTCAATAATTTCCAAACCTTTGTTCATCATAGTAGCGCTGTCTATTGTTATTTTTTCTCCCATCGACCAATTAGGATGAATTAAAGCTTCATTTGCGGTAACCTTTTCGAGTTCATCACGCGTTTTTCCAAAAAACGGTCCACCGGAAGCAGTTAAAATCAATTTGCGAGGTTTGGAATTCAGGCCCTTGCTTAAAAGGCATTGATAAATTGCACTGTGTTCAGTGTCAACAGGATAAATTTTCACATTATTTTCAAAAGCCGCTTTTTTAACAAGATTTCCGCCTGCAACCATAGTTTCCTTATTTGCAAGTGCAATATCTTTTCCTGATTCGATAGCATCCAAAGTCGGAACAAGGCCTGCCATTCCGACAAGAGAATTGAGAACGGTGCTACTTTCAGATGAAACGGCACATTCACTAATTCCATCGAAACCGCACAGAACCTCAGTGCTTGTGTCTGCCAGCTTTAATTTCAGCTCCTTTGCCGCTGTTTCAGATAATAACGCTACTCTCTCCGGTTTAAAAAATCTTGCCTGTTCTTCCAAAAGCTTATAATTTACAGAAGCAGTAAGGGCATGCACTCTAATATTATGTTTCTTACATACTTCTACTGCCTTTGTTCCGATTGATCCGGTAGAACCTAAGATTGTCAAATCGTAAACCATATTTCTCCTTATCTATAAATCTTAAAAATAGTGATAATTATGTATGAAACCGGGAATACAAATAAGAGACTGTCAAATCTGTCCATTATACCTCCATGTCCCGGTATTAAATTCGAATAGTCTTTAACATTGAAATTTCTTTTTATAAGAGAAGAAATCAAATCGCCCATTATTCCGCCGACCGAAATTACCACTGATAAAATAAGAATAAAATAAAGCGGTAGAACAAAAGTTTTGTCAAAATAAAAGTTTGAAAACAAATAATAAAAAAGAATATTTAAACCAATCGGTATAATTATTCCTCCGATTGCACCCTCTATTGTCTTTTTAGGACTAATTTGAGGTGACATTTTATGTTTGCCGAAGAAATAACCTGAAAAATATGCGAAAACATCGGTAAATAAAGCTGTTGATCCTATATACCAAATTAAATATTTACAGTGCTTAATTGTAATATCCGGATACATTTTGTATAAATCAGAAATCAAAATCAAAGTTGAAAAAGCTGCCGGTATAACAATCGAAGCCACTATTGACGTTGCAAAATCATAGAATGTTATTTTTTTATAATCGGCTAAATAAAAAACAAAAAGACAAATAACATAGGTCATGATTATGATACCCACTGGGATTTTATGACCATATTCGATTAAAAGCGGTAAAAAAGCCGCAAAAATTATACAAAAAATTTTAAAAGCTTTTGCTTTTACACCGGTTATTTTTAATATTTCAAAACAGGCTCCGGCAGCAAGCAGCGCCATCAGTAGCCCAAAAATAGGTGTCTCTAAAAACCACCAAGCAATAATCAGAACTGCAGCCACAACAATTCCGGATATTATTCTAACTTTCAAATTTATCCTCCTTGACATCTCCAAAACGTCTGTTCCTGTTTGCGTAAGAAATTATTGCTTTATCAAGTTCGTCAGTTGAAAAATCAGGCCAATATACATCCGTAAAATATAGCTCCGCATAAGCTGATTGCCAAAGCAGAAAATTTGAAAGTCGCTTTTCCCCTCCGGTTCTGATCATCAGATCCACCGGCGGCATTTGAGCAGTATAAAGGTATTTGTTAAAATCAGCAGCTTCAAAATTATCAACGTTAATTTTTTCGTTTGAGATATCTTTATGGATTTGCTTTGTCGCGTTTAGAATTTCCTGCTGTGAACCGTAGTTAATGGCAATCGTTGAAACAGTTCTCGTTGTTTCTTTTTTTTCAGATTTAGTTTTATTTATAAGTGTTTGCAAAGTTTTTGGAAGAGAATCAATATCACCTATGAAGTTCATACAGATACCGTCTTTTTCGTTTTGCTTTTTTGTTTTAAGTGCCCTTGTAAGTTCATTATCAAAAAGATTCATAAGAAAATTGACTTCTTTCAAAGGCCTTTTCCAATTCTCTGTAGAAAAAGCGTAAAAAGTGATATAGTCAATACCTATTTTGGCGCAGTATCTTGTTATATCTTCAAAAACTTTTGCTCCTACCTTATGGCCCTCTCTTCTCGATTTATTTTTTTCATTCGCCCATCGGCCGTTGCCGTCCATAATTACGGCAATATGCTTTGGAAAGGAACTTTTATTCGGTAAGTTTTCCGACATTTTATATCTCCATTATTTCCTTATGTTTATCATTGTTTAATTCATCGATTTTCACAATAAATTCATCGGTGATTTTTTGGAGCTTTTCTTCGCCCTTTTTCTGGTCATCTTCGCTTATCTCACTGTTTTTTTCCATTTTTTTAAGATCGTCCATGCACTCTCGTCGTACAGATCTGATTGAAATTTTTGCTTCTTCGGCAAGCCCTGAGATTTCTTTTGTGAGCTTTTTACGTCTTTCTTCGTTTAGCGGCGGAAAAATAAGGCGAATTGTTTTGCCGTCATTTTGTGGATTTATTCCTATATCGGCAATATTTATAGCCTTTTCAATTTCATTAATTAAATGCGCATCCCAAGGTTGAATATTTAAAATTCTATTTTCAGAAACAGAAATTGCAGCAACCTGCTTAATAGGTGTCGGAGTTCCGTAATAGTCAATTTCAACCTTATCTAAAATATTGACATTTGCGCGTCCTGCACGAATAGAAGCCAATTCAGAAGTAAAAACACTTATAGTTTTGTTCATTTTATCATTTGCTTTGTCAAAAACTTTATTCATTGTTATCTCCTTTTTAGTTCATAACTTTTGTGCCTATTTTTTCATTACATACTGCTTTAACCATGTTGTCGGGACAATCTAAATTAAAAACAATTATGGGTATATTATTATCCATACACAGCGAAGTTGCGGTTGTGTCCATAACATGAAGCCCCTTTGAGATAATTTCATTATAAGTTATTTCATCATATTTCTTAGCGTTTGGATTTTCCTTTGGATCACTGTCATATATACCATCAACATTTGTAGCTTTGAAAATCACATCTGCGCCTATTTCTGCAGCTCTGAGTGCAGCTCCTGTATCGGTTGAAAAATACGGACTTCCAGTTCCGCAAGCAAATACTACAACTCGTCCTTTTTCCATATGTCTTATCGCTCTGTTTCGAATAAAGGGCTCTGCAATTTGTCTCATTTCAATTGCAGTTTGTGTTCTGACCGGAATATCCAGTTGTTCAAGAGCATCTGTTATAGCAAGAGCATTCATTACAGTTGCAAGCATTCCTATATGGTCTGCTCTCACTCTGTCCATATTGGGATTTGTTCTTCCCCTCCAGAAGTTTCCTCCTCCGACTACAATGCCTACATCAACACCTAATTTTTTAATCTTAGCTATTGATTTTGACACCTCATTTACTGTTTTATAATCTATTCCAAACTCTTTATCTCCGGCTAAAACTTCTCCGCTGATTTTAAGTAAAATTCTTCTATATTGAGCTTCCATTAAACACTTCTCCCTAT
>QWCB01007805.1_pt1 | contig 13416 bp, 10 predicted proteins | sample 1972511 | NCBI WGS metagenome assembly QWCB01 (sample SAMN09866719, study PRJNA288562) | Human gut metagenome isolate term5_stool, whole genome shotgun sequencing... | isolation source: gut | host: Homo sapiens | place: USA: California
CCAAGGATGCGCGCAAGGAAAACAACGGCCAGACCGAAAATCACCACCCAAGGATTGAGCAGTACGTCGAGACCACGCGAAGCATTGGCCCACTGTGAAATAACGGCAGGCATTTCATTGGCGATATTGGCCTTCTCTACGATGAAGTTTGAGCCCGTGAAGAACGTGGCTACCGCTCCGCCGATGAGCAGCGGACCAACGATACCGTTGATGATGAGGCAAGTCTGGAAAGTCTTAACCCCCAGTAGGTTGCCGGCCTTGTTTTGGAACTCGTAGCTGACCGCCTGAATGATGAACGAGAACAGAATGATGACCCATACCCAGTAGGCACTTCCGAAACTCGTACTATAGAACAATGGGAACGAGGCGAAGAACGCTCCACCGAATGTGACAAGCGTGGTAAACGTGAACTCCCACTTCCGGCCCGTTGAGTTGACGACGAGACGACGCTCAATGTCGGTCTTTCCCAGCTGAAAAATCATGGAGTTAGCACCCTGAACAAACATCAGGAACACTAACAGGCCTCCCAAAACGGCTATGAGAAGCCACCAGTAATGTTGCAAAAATTCGTATGTCATAGTTATAGCCCTTTCTTGATTTGCTTGCACATGATGCTGATTTCAACAAGCAACATCGTGGTGAATAGGAATAGGAATAGGAAGAATGTTAGCGCAACACCGCTGCTGCTGATATCACTCACAGCGGCCCAGGTCGGGAGCATGTCCTGAATGGTCCAGGGCTGACGGCCGAACTCTGCGACAAGCCAACCGCTCTCACTGGCAATGTAGGCGAGAGGAATGAGCACCAAGCCTGCGATGTGGAGCCAGCGTGGCTTCGTGATGTCGCGACGATAGAGGTAGTGCAGGAAGATGAGGAACGCAAGGATGAACAAGCAACCCAAACCAACCATGATGCGGAATGCCCAGAAGTTGATGCCTACAGGCGGAACGGTCTGGTCGGCATTCTTGATGTAGCCATAACCGAAGTACTTCATGTCGTTCTTCAGAATGTTAAGGTTGGCTGCCGTCTTCTCACCACTGCGGTAAGCCTTCAACGCTGCTATGGCTGCCTTACCCCGGCTGACCTTCTCGGCAAACGGAGGCTCAACCGTACCATCGGCCTTGGTGTAGCCGTTGATGATGTTCTTCACACCTGGCACATAACCGTGAAAGTCGCGTGTGGCAAGGAACGACAACGCATTGGGGATCGCCAGACGCATCGGCGGTTCCTTCTCGTTCATGTAATCGGGCTGCTTGAACGGGTTAACAAGCGCAACGGCTGTGAGTCCCTGGTCGGTACCTCCTTCATAGAGAGCTTCCATCGCAGCCAACTTCATCGGTTGGTGCTGTGCCACCTGATAAGCAGAACCATCACCAGTGTAAGCGGTCAACAACGCTGAGACGATACCAACGATGGCACCGATTTTCAGACTTTGTTTCGCAAACTCCAAGTGGCGCTGCTTCAGGAGATACCAGCAGCAAACACCCACGCAGAAGATAGCACCCAAAAGCCATGCCGAAGTAACGGTATGGAAAAACTTATTGACGGCCATCGGACTGGCAGCAACGGCCAAGAAAGAGGTCATCTCATTGCGCATCGTATCTGGATTAAACTCGCAGCCTACTGGATATTGCATCCACGCATTGGCAACAAGGATCCACCAAGCCGAAATGGTGGCACCAAGACCGGTGAGCCACGTAGAGGCGAGATGGAATCCGGCGGAAACCTTCTTCCAGCCAAAGAACATGACGGCTACGAAAGTAGATTCCATAAAGAAAGCCAAGAGACCCTCAATGGCCAGCGGTGCGCCGAAAATATCGCCCACAAACCATGAATAATTGCTCCAGTTCGTTCCAAATTCGAACTCAAGGATGATGCCAGTAGCAATACCCATTGCGAAGTTAATACCGAAAAGCAACTGCCAGAACTTGGCAGCGGTCTTCCAAAACTCTTTGCGCGTGCGGTAATAGCACGTCTCCATGATGCCCATGATGAGGGCAAGTCCCAGTGTCAGAGGCACGAACAGCCAGTGATAGATGGCTGTCAGGGCGAACTGCGCACGCGACCAGTTGATCACGTCGGGATCGATGGTTAATAATAGATTTTCCATGTTGTATAAATATGTAACTGTTAGAATTGTTTCCAGCGTCATGTTGCGGAAGCCCTCATAATATAAATCAAAAGCGCGATAAAAGAAATTTGATCTCTTCATACTCATAATGCTTTTATGGCTTGTACTTTTTACAAACTACACTGCAAATTTAAATAAAAAATTTGAAACCTATCCTGTTTTACCCTAAAATTATAATAAATATGTAAAATAAAAAAGATTCAAACCATTTCATTTGGTATTATACTCAAAAAACAATACATTTGCATTCAGTTTTCAACATCATCGCAGGCAATGAAGAAACCTTTAGTTTTTGCATTATTCATCAGCTTAACACTGGCCTCAACAGCACAGGGAGTGCTCTCTTTGCAGCAATGTAGGGAGATGGCACTGCAGAACAACAGACAGCTGAAGATATCGAAAATGACAGCGAGTATTGCGGAAAACATCCATAAGTCGGCCAAGACCAAATACCTGCCACGCATCACTGGAATGGCCGGATACGAGCATCTGACACGCGAGGTGTCACTCCTCAACGACCAGCAGAAGAGCCAACTGTCGAACTTCGGTACGAACTCAGTGGGCAAAGTTGGCGGACAGATAGGTGAAAGCATTGCCGGACTCGTCCAACAGGGCCTGATTTCGCCTGAAGCCGCACAACAATTGGGCAGCGTCTTGGGGAAAATGACAGCGCCGATAGCACAGGCTGGCGACAACATAGGTCAGAGCATACGCGACGCTTTCCGATCGAACACCAAGAATATCTATGCCGGGAGCATCATGCTCACTCAACCTATATACATGGGAGGGGCCATCAAGGCGGCCAATGACATAGCAACCATTGGCGAGGACGTGGCCCGCAACGACATCGCACTGAAGCAACAGACCGTCATCTACGCAGTTGACAATGCCTATTGGCTGGCCGTCTCGCTCAAGAAGAAGAAACTGTTGGCAGAAAAATTCCGCGATTTGGCCAAGCAGCTGAGCAGCAACGTGCAGAAGATGTATCAAGAAGGAGTAGCTACTAAGGCTGATGGGCTGAAAGTAGATGTGAGCGTAAACACCGCCGAACTTAAGATAGCAGAAATCGAGAACGGCATATCGCTGGCCAAGATGGCACTCTGCGAGCTCTGTGGGCTCAGTCTCAACGGCGACTTGCAGCTTGCTGATGAGGACACCGACGAGCTTTCGGCCGTCGAAAGCGTCATCTACAACCCGAACGACACGGCCTTCGACGCACGCCCGGAGGTGCGTTTGCTGCAAAACACCATCGACATCAGCCGACAAAACACAAAGCTCATCCAAGCCCTCTACCGTCCACACGTAGCCCTGACGGGAGGATACACGGTGTCGAACCCCAATATGTTCAACGGATTCCAACAGAAATTCAGCGACGTATGGAACATAGGCATCGTCGTCCACGTACCCATCTGGAGCTGGGGCGAGAGCAAATACAGGGTCAGAGCCTCGCAAGCGGCCACCACCATCGCACAAATGGAGCTCAGCGACGTGCGCAACAAGATACAGCTTGAGGTGGAACAGTATCGCTTCCGCTTGAAAACGGCCAATGAAAGGCTGGCCACCGCCCACAAAAACATGGTGGCAGCAGAAGAGAATCTCCGCACGGCCGACATTGGTTTCAAGGAGGGAGTGATGACCGTTACTGACGTCATGATTGCCCAAACAGCATGGATGACCGCCAAGACTGCCATCGTCGATGCTGAGATTGCCGTGAGAACAGCACAGGTAGGCTTGAAGAAAGCTACTGGAACACTCAATTAACAACGATCCGTTCACCAACCGTCAACCATCAAAAATCCAATCATCAGAATATGTCAGCTAAATCACAACATAACAACATCTTATTGGCTATCCTCGGCTTCATAAGCGTCATCGTACTGGTAGCCGTCATCGGTTATTTCACACTTGACCGCACAGAGGACATCATTCAGGGAGAGGTCGAAGTTAGCGAGTATCGCGTGGCTTGCAAGCTGCCCGGACGCATCACCGAACTACGTGTCAAGGAAGGCGACTACGTACACAAGGGTGACGTGCTGGCCGTGCTTGAGATACCAGAGGTCAACGAACAGGAGAAAGTGGCTGAGGCAGCCGCCAACGCCACTGAGGCACTGAGCGACCTTGCCAAAGCCCCCACCCGTAAAGAGATGATTCAGAGCGCTTACCAGGTGTACCAACAGGCCAAATCGGCCAATAGAATTGCCGAAAAAACATTTGGTCGCATGGACCGTCTCTTCAAGGAAGGAGTCATCTCGGCACAGAAACGCGACGAGGCACAGGCAGCTTACGAAACTACACAGGCGGCAGTTGAGGTGGCCAAATCGCAGTGGGAACTGGCAAAGAACGGATCACGCGAGGAGTCGAAGCGGGCCGCACAGAAACAGGCACAGGCGGCACGGTCGGCCGTCAATGTAGTGAAATCGGTGCTCAAGGAGACCGTTCAGCGCGCCACCCACGACGGCGAGGTTTCGACCATCTATCCAAAAGAGGGCGAACTCGTGGGTTTCGGAAGCCCCATCATGAGCATTGCCATGACCGACGATATCTGGGGGACGTTCAATATCCGTGAGGACCAGCTCAAGGGGATGAAGGTCGGCAACGTCATCAAAGCCTTCGTGCCGGCGTTCAACAAGACTATCGAGCTCCGTGTCACCGCTATCAAGGATCAAGGCTCGTATGCCGTGTGGAAAGCCACCAAGTCCAGCGGACAGTACGACCTCAAAACTTTCCAGGTGAAGGCCAAACCAGTGAGCAAACTCGACGGACTGCGACCGGGCATGTCGCTCATCATCAAGTAATCTGCCATCCGCCGCAAGGCAACTGGTCTCCGAAGCCCTACAAGACATAGTCAGACGACACCAAAAGGCCGACGAAACGGCGGCGAGGGCACCAGCCACAAGCACTGACAGACAATGGACAACACAAGCAAAGAAAACGAAACAACCGACACTTCCCACAGCAAGAGGCGAGGACCCGTTACCCGACTTCTTGCCATCGCTGCCCGCGAGGTGGGGCTACTTGTCCATAACCCCATCTATTGGTTCTGCATGATCGTCTTTCCGATTATCATTCTTTTCTTCTTCACTTCACTCATGCGTGAGGGACAGCCAGAAAACCTCCCCTGTGGCATTGTTGACAACGACAACACCACCACCACACGCGCACTCGTCCGCAACCTTGATGCCTTTCAAGGCACAAAGGTCGTGGCCCACTACCCCAGTGTCAGTGAGGCGCGCCGTGCCATACAACGCAACGAAATCTATGCCTTTCTCTATATTCCCGAAGGAACGACAGCCAAACTCATCGCCCAGCGCCAGCCGAAAGTGTCGTTCTTCTACAGCAACGTGACACTCGTGGCAGGCTCCATGCTCTTCAAAGACCTGAAAACCATCACCTCCCTCGGATCGGCAGCCGTGGGATCGGCCCGCCTTCAGATGCTCGGAAAGACACAAAAAGAGATTGCCAACACGCTGCAGCCCATCGCTCTCGACATGCACATGGTGGGAAACCCGTGGATGAGCTACAATATCTACCTCAGTTCCATCATGATTCCGGGAGCGCTGATGCTCTTCATGTTCCTCATTACCACCTATTCCATCGGCACGGAGCTGAAGTTCAGGCGGTCGCACGAATGGATGCAGATGGCTGGAAAGAACATTTTCATCGCTCTCACAGGCAAACTCTTGCCGCAGTTCCTCATCTTTTTCACCCTCTTCATCGGCTACGAATGGTACGTTTATGGACATTTGGAGTTCCCACACCCAGGCGGTCTCTTCAAGATACTCATGCTCGGTTTCCTGACCGTTGTCGCAGCGCAGGGATTCGGTGTGTTCATCTTCGGCCTTATGCCATCGCTGCGCATGTCGATGAGCGCTGCGCCATTATTTTATGGTGTATCAGTCAAGCATATTCAACGGCTATCCCATCATCCACGTGTGGTGGAACATCGTGGCTCTCGTGGCCTTCGCCCTACTGCCCATGCTGACGGCACGAAACATCAAGAAGGCCATGCTGGAATACGTCTATATACCATAGATTGAAATCCAAAATAGAAAAGTAATAACAGACAGATGTCGAGCAAACAGAAAGAAAGTAACAACAAACCCGACACCGCACCACAGAACGGCAGCGGCGAAAAGAAACTCCGACGCAACAGAAAGTCGGTGGAGGGACTGATTTACTCCATCTGCTACATCTGGTGGCTGGAGATGAAGAACACCATCAAAGACGAAGGCGTGCTCATCTTCTTCCTACTCGTGCCGTTGGGCTACCCGTTGCTCTACTCGTGGATTTACAACAACGAGGTAGTGCGCGACGTTCCTGTGGCTGTCGTTGACCTTTCGCAAACTGCCACCTCACGCAAGTTCGTCCGAATGTTCGACGCTTCGCCCGACGTACGTGCCGCACGTTTCTGCAATAGTCTGTCAGAGGCGAAAGAACTCGTCACCGCACAAGAGGCTAACGGCATCGTCTATCTACCAGAAGACTTTGAACGCACGCTCTTCCGTGGCGAACAGGCCCACGTCAGCATCTATTGCGACATGAGTCTCATGCTCACTTACAAGGCCATATACCAGTCGGCGACCGCCGTATCTATGGAGATGAACAAGGAGATTCAGAAGTCGATGGCCATAGGATCTACCAAGCGTGACGAAGAAATAAGCACACAGCCACTGGCCGTTGACGAATTGCCCCTCTTTAACACTACGGGCGGATACGGCAACGCCATACTGCCGGGTGTGCTCATACTCATTCTGCAACAGACACTGCTGCTGGGAATAGGTCTGTCGGCAGGAACGGCACGCGAGAACAACCGCTATCAGGACCTCGTACCTATCAGCAAGCACTACAACGGCATATTCAAAATCGTACTGGGAAAATCGCTTTGCTACTTCATGATCTACTGTGTCATAGGCGCTTATCTGACACTCGCCGTGCCAAAACTCTTCAGTTTCACCATGCTCGCCCGCCCGTCAGACCTCATCGGACTGATGATTCCCTACCTATTGGCCATCATCTTCTTCGGCATGACCATCTCTTGTATGGTGCGCTACCGCGAAAATGTCATCTTGCTCGTCGTTTTCACCTCCGTTCCCTTCCTCTTCCTCACCGGATTGAGCTGGCCAGAGAACAACATCCCCGGCCTGTGGCAAGGCATCAGCTGGCTCATCCCCTCCACATACGGCGTCCGCGGATTCCTGCGCCTGTCGTCTATGGGTGCGACACTGCAAGACATAAGGTTCGAGTACCAAGCGCTCTGGATGCAGACCGTCGTCTATTTCTTCCTCACCTGTCTCGTCTATCGCTATCAAATCATCAGTGCCCGCAAGCATGCTCTTGAGCACGTGCGCAGCATTCAGGACAAAATCAAAAAAGCCAGAAACCAGCGAAGCAACGGCTGACCAGCTTGAATCGGAAAAAGCGATGCCTAAGAGTCAGCCTTGGCGAATTTTCGCCGTTCAGCTCAGACAGGAAATGTCAGCGACGAAAGAGCTTTGGCACGGTGATACCTCACCTATCGGCTCACAAAAGGTGAGCTTTTACCACCCGAAAGCTCACCTATCACAACAAAAATCATATCCCATTGATTTTCAAGTAGTTATAAAAGAGATGAAATTTCCTTATTCTTGGCAATACTTAAGCGTCAGTTTTTAAAGCGATATCGACACTTTCCCGAAGAAAACTGTACGCATTCCAAGTGCATTAAAAGAGCCGTCTATACCCATAAAGCCAGAAAAGCATGAACAACAAAACTTCCTGATGCAGGCAATGAGATACAATATAATAGGTGGTAGGTCTGAAAATGCAGCTAAAACAGCATGCCAATGCACATTGACAGATTTACCACTATACAATATTTAATTATTGTTTTTCAATAAATAATTGTCGAAAAACTTGCAAATCACAAGAATTGTTCCTATATTTGCAGCATTCGATGAATAATCGGATACTGCTTCGATGGCCGAGCTGTTATGGTTCGTTGCCCGTTGACGGGCAATTGTCACATCAAACATCAGAATCTATGAACAGAAGATTGCGCTTTTACTGCACCATCATGTTGGTACTCATGGGAATAGTGCTTTGTGTCAGCCTCTACGAGCTGGGCAAAGCCTTCGGGAGCGGTGTCTCTGCAGGATACGCCCTTGAGAAAGCACGATACGAAGCCAGTCACAACAAGAAGTATGCTCACTCCAAAGAGTTCAAAGAATTGCAGGCCCTCGACGAGGAATCAGACCTAAGGGCGAGTTCTGCACAAATAAAATTCAACAACGACATCGACTCACGGCCCGTGAAAGTGAAGAACGAGAAGACCGGGAAGTACGAGAAAGTGTGGATTATGTCAGCCGACATCCCCTACTCCGAGTCGAATTTCATCATCACACTGAAGTTTGTCTATCTCTTTGTTCTGCTGGTGCTCTCCGCTTTGCTGCTGATTACCTACTTCAAGCTAATCCGCAACTTCAGAAAGTCGGAGAACATCTTCTCCATCGTCAACCTGAGACTCATCAAACGCATAACCCTCCTGACGATTATCAACTACATCACCATGTGGGGCGTGGACTTTCTCGACACGTACAGTTGCGCACAGTCGTTCGAGCTGGCTGGAAGGACGGTCGATTACCTTGGTTCGATGAATCTGACGGACAATCTTTTCGAGATTCCCATTATGCTGATAATATGTGAAGTGTTTGCCATCGGAGTGAAGATGCGCGAGGAAAATGAACTTACCGTGTAAAGAAAGGAAGAGCTAAACCATGATAATAGTTAACTTAGACGTAATGATGGCTAAGCGGAAGATGTCGCTCAACGAACTTTCGGAACGCGTAGGACTGACGCTGGCCAACCTATCGATACTCAAAACGGGCAAGGCGAAAGCCGTGCGATTCACCACCCTCGACTCCATCTGTGAGGTCCTGCAATGCCAACCTGGCGACCTACTGGAGTTCAAGGACGAATGACCGGCCAGACGACGAACCTTCGCAATGTAAAAAGAAATGATTGAATGAAAGTTGTATTATTGATATGAGGACAAGTGAGCGGGGCGGCCGGCTGAAAGGTCGCTTCCAAGCTTGTTGCTCGTCACACATCTTCATGAAAAAGCATAAACAATAAATTTCAAATAACAACTTTATGAAACTGAAAAACTTATTTATCGCAGCCCTCGCGTTCATCGCAGCAAGTGCGTCAGCTCAGCAAGAGACGATGCAAATGCCCGCAATGCCCGTGGACAGCGCAGTGATTGTAGGTCATCTCGACAACGGGCTCACCTACTACATCAGGAAAAACAACTACCCAGCTGGGAAAGTGAACTTCTACATCGCCCACAAGGTAGGCGCAATTCAGGAGGAAGACAACCAAGACGGTCTGGCACACCTGCTTGAGCACATGGCTTTCAACGGGTCGAAGCACTTCAAAGACGACTCCGTGGTGAAATTCATGGACTCAATCGGCGGCCAATGGAATGCCTACACCACTGCCGACCACACGGTTTACTTCATCACTGGCGTGGGAAACGAGCGCAAGAGCGTGATTGACTCGTGCCTACTCGTGCTCAGCGACTGGTCGGAAGGACTCACGTTGACGGCCGATCAGATTGAGACGGAGCGCGATGTCGTTCACAACGAATACCGAGGACACAACGCTATGCAGCGACTCATGCGCGCCAGCAATGCCGATCTATTCCCAGGCAGCATCTACGGCAAGCGTACCGTCATCGGAAGCATGGACGTCATTGACAAATGCAACCCCGAAACCCTCCGTGCCTACTACCGTAAGTGGTATTTCCCAGGCAATCAGGCTGTCGTCGTGGTGGGAGACATCAACCCCCAAGAGATTGAAGCCAGCATTAAGAAGATGTTCGGTCAGCTGCCGGTAGAGAAAGGCGCAACAAAGGCCACCGATGTCGCCATCGCCGACAACGAAAAGACACTCTACTCGTTCGGAAGTGACAAGGAAGTGACCCAAAATATCTACCAGCTCTACCGCAAACTCGACGTAGTGACGCCAGAGGAGAAGAACTCTCTGTTCTACCTCGGGCAGCAAGCCATAGAGCAAGTATTAAACATGATGTTCAACAACCGCCTCCAAAAGATTGCCGCAACGCCCGAATCGAGCCTCCTTATGGCACAAGCCGAGACCGATATCTATGCCGGCCATGCCCGTACACGTAGGGCACAGACCGTCGTAGCTCTCCCAAAGCCAGGCAAAGAGAAGGAAGCACTCAAGGAAATCATACGTGAGCTGAACAGAATCGGACAGTTCGGCTTCACACCGTCAGAGTACAAGCTCGCAATGGAGACCTACAAGACCACACTCGAAAAGCAATACAACAACCGCGCCACTATAAAGAACGACACCTACGCACAGAAGCTCATTCAAAACTTCATCAGTGCAGAGCCATACCCAACCATTGAACAGCAATACGCTATACTGGGCCAAGTGATTCCAATGCTACCATTATATGATATCAACAAATACGCAAAGAGCGTGTTCAACACCGACGAAAAAAACTTTGCCGTATCGGCTATCATGCAGGAGAAAAACGGCAAGCCTGCCTTTGTGAAGGCCGACATGCCGACACTCATCGCACAGGCACGCAACGAGAAAGTGGAACCTATGCCAGACGATGCGAAGGAAGAACCACTGATGACGAAGGAACCAGTGGCGGGGAAAATCGTGTCGGAGAAACCTCTCGACAAGTTCGGAGCCAAGGAGTTGACCCTCTCCAACGGAGCCAAGGTCATCCTGAAGAAAACCGATCTCAAGGCCAACGAAATCATGATGATGGCCACTGCCGCAGGAGGAACGAGCATTGTAAAGAACGAAAACGTGGCCATGCGCAAGGCATTCGAGATGATGATGCCCATACACGGACTCGGAACGAAAGGTGTCAACGACCTAATCAACATCGGACAGGCCAAGCAGACCATCGTTTCGGTTGGCGTCAGCAACGACCTGCACTACCTTGAGGGACAGACCATCAACGAGAATATTGAGTTGCTCATGCAGATGATCAACCTTAACTTCACGGGGATAAAGAAAGACGAGGCGTTCTACCAGCTAATCAGCCAGGCCGTTAAGGGACAACTTTCGGTTAAGCACAACAGCCCCGAACAGGTGATGGAGGATTCGCTCGCTTTCTACACCCACAACAAGCAGCTCGACAAGCTCTCACTCGATGAGAAGGACTTCGACGACATCAGCTACGACAGAATCATGGAGTTGCGCAAGCAGCTTTTCGCCAACGCTGGCGAGTTCACCTTCGTATTCGTGGGCAGCTTCGACGAGGCGACCATCCGTCCACTCATCGAGAAATACATAGCATCGTTGCCGGCAGACAAGAGAAAATCGGATCTTGAGGATGGCAGAAACTACACCAACGGAAAGCTGGAGAAGAGCTTCACCATGAAAATGGCGAACCCACAGAGCATCACCAACGACCTCTTCCGTTCAGATAAGGTGGAATACACGTTGGAGAACTCGCTCAACGCAAAAGCACTCGGGCAGATTCTGTGGAACAAAATGTTCGAGATCATCCGCGAGAGAGAAAGCGCCGTCTATACTCCGATGCCGTCAGCGAAACTTGAAAACGACCTCAACGGCAACTACTTCACCATCGAGTGTGAGCTTGCCTCCAACCCCGACAAGACAGTCATAGCAGGAAAGCTCGCAAAGGAAATCATCAACGACGCACAGACCAACATCACGACCGAAGACATCGCCAAGGTGAGGGAGGCCATTTCCAAGTCGCACGCTGATGCCATCAAGACCAATGGCTACTGGCTCGACGTTCTGTCGGACTACGCCATCTACGGCATCGACAAGGCAACAGGCTTCGACGCAACGCTCAAGGCATTGTCGCCACAAAGCATCGGCAACGTTGTCAAGCAGGTGCTCAAGACGGGCAACCACGTGCGCGTAATCCTCAATGCAGAGAAGGAATAGACAACAATAAGCAAACGGATTACCAACCGCTGCGAAAGCAAGTCGGGAAGTATCCTATCGAGAGAGAGGGCCGGCACGAAAGTGTCGGCTTTTTTCAGCTTCGGCCGCTAAAAGAATTTGCATTCAAAGGTCAAGCCATCAACGGCTTCGTCATGCTCACAATCGACATTATCGTTCTGCTCGCTGCCATCGCCGGCATCGTCTTCGGTATCATTCGCCTCGACGAAGGCACCGACGGCGGCGGTTTTCTGCTCGGCTCTGGCATAGTGCTGGCACTGGCATTCATCCTCATCAGCTGCGGATTCATCCAGATAGAGCCCAACGAAGCCCGTGTAATGATGTTTTTCGGACAATACAAAGGCACGTTCACCCGTGTGGGATTCAGCTGGGTAAACCCGTTCATCATCACGAAGAAACTGTCGTTCCGCGCACGCAACATCGACGCTGAGCCCATCAAGGTGAACGACAAGACGGGCAATCCCGTCATGATTGGTATGATGCTCGTCTGGAAACTCAAGGACACTTACAAGGCAATCTTCGAAATCGACTCGGAGACGATGGCCGACAACAACGACGAAGTGAAGGTGACCAACAAGGTGAGCGACCTGATGATGGCCTTTGAGCGGTTCGTAAGGATTCAAGGCGATGCGGCACTGCGCCACGTTGCCGGGCAATACGCCTACGACAGGGCCGACGAAAGCGACACCAACGAGCAGACACTGCGCGACAACAGCGAGGAAATCAACCAGTTGCTGGAGAGAACCCTCGACGAAAGACTGGAGATGGCGGGCATAGAGATTGTCGAGGCACGCATCAACTATCTGGCCTATGCGCCTGAAATAGCAGCCGTGATGCTCCGTCGCCAGCAAGCCAGTGCCATCATATCTGCACGCGAGAAGATCGTCGAAGGAGCAGTGTCGATGGTTGACATGGCCCTAAGAAAACTGAACGATGAGCAAGTGGTTGAACTCGACGAAGACAAGAAGGCCGCCATGGTGACCAATCTCATGGTGGTGCTCTGCAGCGAGACCAACACACAGCCAGTAGTCAATTCGGGAACGCTCAACATGTAGTTCATCACCTAACATCTGATAATGGCCAAAAAAGGAAACACCACAAAAAGTTTCATTCTTCGTGTCGATGCCGATACGATGAGCGCAATCGAGAAATGGGCCGCCGACGAGTTCCGTTCCACCAACGGACAGCTTCAGTGGATCATCACTGAGGCCCTGCGCAAGGCACGGCGATTGCCCAAGAACAGGCCGACGGACAAGCAAGAATAAGAAATAGAAGTGAGAAATCTGACATTTTAAATTGAAAATGAGCACCATACGACTTAGAAG
>QWCB01005944.1_pt1 | contig 13415 bp, 8 predicted proteins | sample 1972511 | NCBI WGS metagenome assembly QWCB01 (sample SAMN09866719, study PRJNA288562) | Human gut metagenome isolate term5_stool, whole genome shotgun sequencing... | isolation source: gut | host: Homo sapiens | place: USA: California
AATTAAACCGCCGTATGCCGAACGGCACGTACGGTGGTGTGAGAGGGGAGGAAACGAAAGTAGGTCAGAAAACTTTCGTTTCCCGACCTACTCGATTAATCTCTTGAATTTGCTGACTTTCTCAGGAGGAAATTGAAAATCTCTACGGGGGCAATAAGCAATTCCTCCGAAGTTTCATTTGACTCTTCCGAAGTTTGATTTCATTCTTCCGAAGTTTTAGTTGATTCTTCCGAGGAATTGCTTATTGCCCCCGTGGAGATTTCTGATTTTCTCAGGAGCTATTGGCGGATTCTAGTCCACTGTGAACGAAAAGAGGTCAGGTAAGTGCTGGCCGTTTGTCATAAAATAACTAACTTTGGGACGAGCAAGAGACAAGCTCGCAAATATGAACTAGAAAAACAGACCAACATGCCAACAGCCCAAAAGAAAAACACCTCTGCTACGACAGAGCGAAAGGAAACCACCAACAAGAGTCACTCCAAGACGACGCACCGCTCCAGCGCTAAGAGCAAGGCTACAAGAGTATCGCACAGTAAGAACTTTGTCCTGGACACCAATGTCATCCTGCACGACTATGAGTGCATCGACAAGTTTGAGGACAACGACATCTATCTCCCCATCGTGGTGCTCGAGGAGCTGGACAAGTTTAAGAAAGGTTCCGATCAGATCAACTTCAACGCACGTGCTTTCGTTCGCAGGCTCGACGATTTGACTGACGCTGACTTCTTCGAGCATGGCGCTGACTTAGGAGAGGGGAGAGGGCGCCTCTACGTTTACCTAGGCAATAAGCCTCATGAGCGTGTAGCGCATGCCTTTGGCGAAAACATCCCCGACCACAAGATCCTGAGCGCTACGCTACAGATCGCTGAGGAAAACGAGGGGGAGCAGACGATTCTCGTGAGCAAGGATATCAACCTGCGCATGAAGGCTAAGTCGCTCGGCATCCCTGTGGAGGACTATTTCAACGATAAGGTGCAGACCTTCGACCTCTTTGACGAGGCTCAGCCAGTTTTCGAGGGAGTCGATGTGGAGCTCATCAATCGTCTCTACGACAATGAGCAGGGCATCTCACTCGACGAACTGGACTTCGGCAGTAAGATACTGCCCAATGAGTGCTTCGTCCTCAAGAGCGATCAGAGCAGTGTGCTGGCGCGCTACAACCCCTTTGAGGCGATGGTGCGACGGGTCGATAAGTTCACCCATATGGGCATCACGCCGAGGAATGCGGAGCAGGCCTTTGCTTTTGACGTGCTGATGGATCCCAACGTGCTCCTCGTGGCGCTCTCGGGTAAGGCTGGTACGGGTAAGACGCTCCTAGCTCTAGCGGCTGCTCTAGACCAAGCTGACCGCTATGGACAAATTATGTTGGCACGTCCTATCGTGGCTCTCTCAAATAAAGACCTTGGCGCTCTGCCTGGCACGGAGCAGGAGAAGATACGTCCCTATATGCAGCCACTCTTTGACAACCTGAATGTGATCAAGTCGCAATTCAAGGGTGGTAAGCAGCAGGCGCAACTGGAGAAGCTACAGCAGGACAACAAGCTCATCATCGAGGCGCTGGCCTATCTGCGTGGCCGCAGTCTGGCGGACGCCATCGTGATCGTCGATGAGGCGCAAAACCTAACCCCGAACGAGGTCAAGACGATCATTACGCGTGCTGGTGAGGGAACGAAGATGATCTTCTGCGGTGACGTGGAGCAGATCGATTCGCTCTATCTAGACAGCCAGAGCAATGGTCTCGCTTACATGATCGACAAGATGCGTGGCGAGACGCTCTTTGCGCATGTCAACCTGATCAAGGGTGAGCGCAGCGAGCTGAGTGAGCTGGCTTCGCACCTACTCTAATACTATAGATACTCCAAATCTGTAATATGAAAGAAACTACATCTCCCTCGACGGCTCGTGACGGAGCCGTCGAGGGACTCTCCCTACTAGGCAATAAGCGCACAGTCTACGCACAGGACTATGATCCGAGTGTGCTGGAGGCTTTTGAGAATAGGCATCAAGACCGAGACTACCGCGTACGCTTCGAGTGCCCTGAGTTTACGGCGCTCTGTCCGATTACGGGGCAGCCTGACTTTGCGACCATATATATAGAGTACGTCCCAGACGTGCGTATGGTCGAGAGCAAGAGCCTCAAGCTCTATCTCTTTAGCTTCCGCTCGCATGGCGCCTTCCACGAGGATTGTGTCAACATCATCATGGACGACTTGATCCGTCTGATGGACCCGAAGTATATTGAGGTGACGGGCGACTTCTCTCCACGCGGTGGCATTAGCATTGTGCCTTTTTGCAACTACGGTCGCCCTGGCACCCCATACGAGGCGTATGCTCGTGAGCGTATGCTCGCCTTCCACCACTAGATCGACTGCGGTATGAAAGGGGCTAAGCGAAAGTACCTGACCATCATCAATCCGCACTCTGGTACAAGCCGAAAGACGAGTATCCCAGAGCTAGCTTACAACATCCTCTCTGAGAATGGTAGCGAGCTCTACTTCGTCTACACCAACGAGCAGGGCCACGTGGCGCAGATCATAGACGATGTGGCGGGCCAGGGCTTTGATGTGGTGATCGGCGTCGGTGGTGATGGCACGATCAATGAGGTAGCCGATGCGGTACGCCCTACGGATATGACGATGGGCATCATCCCAATGGGCTCGGGCAATGGACTGGCGCGCTCTCTAGATATACCGATGGACCCCGAGGCTGCTCTAGAGGTGATCCGCAAGGGGTATATCAAGCGAATCGACTGCTGCGAGGCCAATGGGTTCCCATTCTTCGTCACCTTTGGCGTAGGCTTTGATGCGCAGGTGACCGCTAGCTACGATCAGAAGAGCTTCCGAGGTCCACTCTCTTACGTGCTCTCGACGGTCGATCAATTTATCAAGCACAAGTCCTCGCTCTATCGCCTCCATCTCAATGGTGAGGTAATCGAGCAGAAAGCTTTTCTCGTGACCTGCGCTAATGCGGATCAGTATGGCAACAATGCCATCATAGCTCCCGAGGCGGAGCTAGACGACGGGCTCTTTGACGTGGTGGTCATCCGCAACATGTCGCTCCTGAAGGCTCCGCAGGTGGCGATCAACCTCTTTACCAAGAACATCAACGAGAGTGCCTCCATCGACATCTACCGCACCGACCATCTGGTCATAGAGCGTGAGGAGGCGGACTATGCGCAGGTGGACGGTGAACTCCTCGAGTTGGGCCGACGCATTGAGATCACAATCCAGAAGCAACAACTACCTATCTTGGTCCCGCTACCCAAAAGCTAACTCCCCAAAAACGGAGCTTTAGCAAAAACATTGATCTATAAAGCAAAAGCCTGCCCGCTAGTTAGCGAGTAGGCTCTTGCTCTGCTTAGTGCATTGGGTCTGTCGCACAGAGGCGACAGGCTCCTTGCTTAGTAGCGTATGTAGCGTGTATTCGGACGGATCTGCTTGCCCGCTTGAGGCTTGTAGTCATCGCCACGCCAGAAAGATGCAGAGAATAGTTGAACTCCTAGTCCCGTGAGTTTCATCACATGGAGAGAGATGTTGCGGTCTGCATTGTAGTAGTACCAAAGCTCGTTACCTAGACTACTCTTTCCGTTACCTGTGTATTGGTAGCCCGCTTTCTCGAGGACAGCTTTGAGCTCTTTGTCGATGCCCGTCTTAAACATCTTAGCCTGATTAATGGCTAGTCCTCCATTATCATAGACGTGCATAGTAGCTTCGGTGGCATCGTAGGAGGGGTAGTAGTAATAGCCATTGATAACGGCAGTTTTATCCTTCAAGGGGTCTTTGATCAAGACCTGTAGGCGGGTAGAGCTGTAGTCAAGATTGACACTATCCTTCTTTATGGGAGCGTTGTAGGTAACGTTCTCCCCCTTAGCTATCTCACTGGTGTAGATAGAGCCAGCGGGTGTCCCTGGGGTGGGCACGTCAGCGGGGTTGAACTTCTCCCCAAAGTTGTAGGAGGGGAAGATGCTGGTGTCCTCTGCGGGATCAGGTGTGGGAGCCTCCTCCTTGGCTGAGAAGCTAAAGGCGACGCCACCCTGAGCCTCCATAATGAGGAGCGTGTAGTAGTCGTTTTCGCTGCTGTAGGCGTTGTTGCCGACAGCCGTCTTTTTGGGTTTACTGAAGCCGTTGTTTACAAACCACTCGGCTACATCGGAATTGCTCTCGACCATCTTGATGGTGAGCGCATAGCTGAGTGCTAAGATACCAGGCTTGTAGGTTTCACCATTGGATGTGTAGCCCTGTGGGTAATAGCTGACTAGATCGAAGTTGCCCTTGTTCTTGTCCTTAGCTACAAAGTTCGCACGCTTAGGATCATTCAGTGGCTTCTCCTGTCTCAGACCTAGAGTGGTCTCGTACTGACGGATCTCATCTAGAGAGGTCTCCTCAGCCTTTTTGCTGGCGAAGGGGAAGTCTTTGAGCGTCTTGTCTAGGTCTATCTTAGCAACTGATCCTGGCATAGGAAGGAAGGAGAGCTGCGCATAGCCTGGAGTGTCAGCTAGAGAGACACCCAAAATAAGGTTGCCCTTGCGATACATAGGCGTTTTGCTGGAGACGTCGTCTAGGGCCTCAAAGCCATCATTGATGGTCATCATGTCAAACTCCTTTCTGATTTCGCCCTGCTCGTTGTAGACAAGCTTTCTGTCGATGAGGAGGGTCGATATCTGTAGTCTACCCTTGCCTGCGTTGCCGACGAGGTAGATGCGTAGTGGCTGCTTGCCACTCTTGTCTTGCGTGTTGAAGACGTAGTTCTTGAGTTGGTTACCCTTTGTATCGGTAATCACCTTCTCCGTTTGTAACACAGCTCCGTGGGCTGCCTCCCACTTCTTGATGGGTAGCTCTCCCGCTGTAAAGTCGACGGAGGGAATTGGCAGGAACTTCAGATTGCCATCAGCATCGAGCTCATAGATAGGCGTGTACTCGCTCTGCTGGATGGGGTCTTCCTTGTTGGGGTCGCCACCATCATCGGGACAATTTTGGTAACAACCGACCAGCCCAAAGCAAGTTGATAAGATCAATGCGAGGGCTAGGTAAATTTGCTTATTCATAGTATTCTAACCTTGTTAGTGTATATATCTGCGCTGTCTTAGAGACCAAATAGTAAAGGGAGGCACCCGCATCAGATGATTGTCGTCATTCATCTGAAGAAATAGGCCTCAAGCGCGAACAAAGATACGAAAAGAAAGAGAGAACTACGCTGGTCCGCTAAAGTTCCACCGCTGGAACCGAAGAGTTCCACCCTTGGAACTAAAGAGTTCCAAGAGGGGAACTACTTTTGGAACTCGTAAGTGCTAAGAGGATAGAGCGATACGAAGGAGCTTTGACAGCCTCCTTTTGTTGTAAGGGGACGACAAAAAGAGATGTAGCCCGCTGGTAGGAGAGATTTCCTACTAGCGGGCTACATATTTAATGTGTTGGCTTTTAGTCTAGGACCTGCGATGTGGCGTAGCGACGGACTAGCTGCGTCACGATGGCGAGGCAGCGCTCCATAGCATCGAGCGAGCAGTACTCGTGGATGGAGTGGAAGTTGCCCCCACTGGTGAAGATGTTGGGGCAGGGGATGCCTCGCTCCGAGAGGACCGCCCCGTCGGTACCGCCACGTATCGGCTGGATGATAGGCTTGACACCGACCGCCTCGTAGGCTGACACCGCATGCTCGATGACCTCTGGGTGCGGAGCGATGTAGTCGTACATGTTGCGGTACTGGTAGGAGACGTCGACAGCTAGCTGTGCGGCGTGTGGCTCTTCGTTGATCTGCTGAGCTGCCTCTCGGATGCGGGCGATGCGCTCCTCTAGGAGCTGGCGGTCGTGGTCGCGAATGATGTACTCAGCGGTTGCGGACGAGACATCTCCCGACATGTGGCATAGGTGCAGGAAGCCCTCTCGTCCCTGGGTCACCTCGGGTCGCTCGTGCGTGTAACCTAGTTTGTAGTCGAGCTTGATGAGCGACTGGAGTGCGTGGCGCATCGTGTGGTAGGCACTGCCTGGGTGAACGTTGAGCCCTGTGGCGGTGATGCGTGCAGAGGCTGCGTGAAAGCATTCGTACTCAAACTCGCCTTCGAGTCCTCCGTCTACGGTGTAAGCGTAGGTCGCCTGAAGCTGGCTCTCGTCAAAGGACTCTAGTCCTCGTCCCACCTCTTCGTCTGTCGTGAAGGCCAGTGCGATAGGTCCATGCGCTAACTCGGGCTTGCGCTGCAACTCCTCTGCGAGGGTCATCAAGATGGCGACGCCCGCCTTGTCATCGGCTCCGAGGAGTGTCGTCCCGTCGCTCGTGATGAGCGTATGCCCCACATAGCGTAGCAGGTCGGGGTAGTTGCTGGGGCTGAGTATGCTCTCCTTTAGCTGGATTGGCTTGCCGTCGTAGTTAGGGTGGAGACAGGGAGAGACCTTTTCGCCAGGAGCTTCGGGAGAGGTGTCTACATGAGCGAGGAGCGCGATGCGGGGAACCTTTTCGTAACCAGCGGTGGCTGGGATTTGCGCTATCACATAGCCCGCATCGTAGCAAGTGGCAGGTATCTGTAGCGCCTCTAGCTCCGAGTGAAGCAGACGGAGCAAGTTCCACTGACAGGAGGTCGAGGGCTTCGTCGGACTATTCGGATCGGAGGTGGTGTGGATCTTTACGTAGCGGAGGAATCGCTCTAGGAGTTGACTCATAGCGTGTGCAAAGGCTTAGCGCTGCTTGAGGATACTATTGATGACGCGGCAGGTGGAGATGAGCTTACCGCTCTGGGTGGAGTAGATATCCACGTTCCAGACGTGGGTGCTGCGCCCCTTGTGAAGTATCGTGGCGACGCCGCGCACGGTGTCTCCGACGACTGTCGAGGAGACGTGGTAGCCACTCACCTGCATGCCGACTTGTATCTCGCCTTCGTTGGCTATAGCTACTGAACCTAGCCCCGCGAGGGTCTCGGCAAAGGCTAGCGAGGCGCCTCCGTGCAGGACGCCCATCGGCTGTCTCGTGCGACTGTCCACGGGCATCGTGCCCGTGACATAGCCCTGCGCTATCTCTGTGCAGCGCATGCCGAGCGCTCCCATGAGCGTGTTGGGCATGATAGCGTTGGCATCTTCTGGATCAAAGGGAACCCCATCGTAGCGTAGCTTGATCTGCTTAGTGATCATGTGGGCTAAGCCCGCAGCATCGCAAGAGGTGGTGATATAGTCAGCGCAGCTCTTGAGTGGCTCGGGAGCGTTTGCCATAGCTACGCCTAGTCCAGCGCGCTGCACCATGGCGACATCCTCTAGGGTGGTGCCGACGGCGATGATATTTTGCTGGTTAAGGTCTAGTCGGTCGAGGATAAAGTCCAGCGCACCCCGCAGGCTAACGCCAGAAGCCACGATCGAGAGCTCATTCATCGGCTCATCGTAGAGGGTGGCGGTCAAGGCTTGCTCGGCTTTAAGCCGTTCGCTCAGCTTCTCCAGCCGATCCTGTCGGGCTAAGATGAGCGCTCTAAAGATTGGCTCGGAGGGAGCTTGGAAGGATTCGTCGGCTTCGGCCAATTCCAAGATCGGCATACCCCAGAGCTTGGCGAGCTGTAGGACACGTGGCTGATGGGTCTTCGTAGTGTAGAGCGCTTTCTCGCCAATGAGTGCGAGCGTGTAGTCGCTATTCACCAGCTCGTAGAGACGGGTGAGCTCGGCGGGACGGAGTGGGCGAGAGGCCAGCTCACGACCCGTGCGACAGTTGTGAACGCGTGCGCCTAGATGGGAGATGATGTAGCCACTATTGCGCGGTAGTTGTAGCTGCTCGGAGAGCTTCAGGAGACTAGTCATAGGCGCTTCGCTGGCGATCGCCACACGTAGAGCGTACTCCTCCTGCACCTCTAGGAGAGCTTCGCGGTCCTCTAGCGCTATCTGCCCATTGCTCCCGAGCAGACAGTCACGGTCTTTGATGGCGAGGAACTTACATATCCGTCAAGCGATACTGCGCCGTCACCTCAGCGGTAAACCTTGTGAGCGAAGCCCACGCTGCGCCCTCACGAAGCCCAGTCTTGGGAGCCTGAGCGGGGTGAAGGATCTTGGGCGAGAGACAGGTGTCGTAGTAAACCACCCCACGAAGGTCTAGGCGACGTGTAGGACGGACGGCCAACTTTGCATAGCTCTGGAAGTAAGGCTTGGGGACGCGGACGGAGAAGTTCGCCTGACGGTTGAACTGCGCTCCGAGGCTCAGCTCACAAATCTTTGCGATGACCGTAGAGAGGTCTAGACCAGCGTAGAAGATGTCAAGCTTCGTGTAATCATTGCGCTGCGACTGTAGCCATGAGCAGTAAAGCTCTTCGCCAGCGTAGTAGGGTAGGAGGTTGAAGCCGTAAGTGCGGCCATAGTGATCGTACCCGCCGTACAGCTCGTAGGTGCCAGAGCCGAGCTGGAGCTTGACGCCTGTGCGGGAGCCGAGCTGCTGACGCTCTGGTCTAGGCAATACGTTGAGCATGACACCTGGTATGCGAGCTAGGTAGTCAAAGGGAAGGACATCTTGTATTCCACCTGAAGCCCGCAGGTACCACTCCCAGCGCCTCTGATCAGAGAGCGACAGACGAACCTCTGGGTAGACCAGCACCTCTTGGTTGGCAAAGTCCACGCCGACACCGCCTGAGAAGTCTAGGTCGGCAAAGTTAACGAACCCACGATAGCGGAACTGCGGGTGTGCCCTTAGGAGAAAGAGCTGTGAGGGCTGACTCGTGCGGATGCGCATATCGGCGCTCAGTCCGAGAGACCAGTCTTCAGAGAGCTGCACAGCGGTAGCTCCATCAGCGTCAATCGTATGTAGATATTCGCTAGCCAGGAGGTCGCCTGGGGCTGGGCTAGGTAGTGAATGGGTTAGGAAGGCGTAGCGTGCACCAAGGTCAAAGGTCCAGTTATGCGCCTGGAGGTTCTCTATGCGACCCGTTAGGCTATACTCGCGTAGCTTGTCTTGCCAGCGAGTGCGATCCAGTAAGGGGAGCGCAGTCATCTGCATTCTCTGCTGTGTAGGAGTGTGCGCAAATATGTGACTACGGATGCCTCCCTGCAGCTTGACGGTGCTCTCCTTCCAGTGATAGCTGTAGCCTAGGACTCCCTCGGTAGCGTGGCGGTACATCTCCGTCTGTCGGGGAACTTCCTCAAGGTAGTGATAGTCTGGATCGGACTGGTCCATAGGTCCATGCACGGAGCGGTTAGGCCCGTTCTTGCTGAGCGTGAAAAGCTCCGAGCGATGCGTCAGATCGAGAGAAAGGACATTGTGCTTGCTCCCAAAGTGCCACTGCCCCGCCAGATCCCCACCGAAAGCCGGTGCAAAGCCTCCGAAGAGCCGAGCCATGATCCCATTGTAAGGCTGAGGCACCTCACGGGCAAAGCTAGACAGCTGAGGCGTCGGCGCTGGTGAGAGGGTCGGCGTGAAGTCTCTCGTGGAGCGAGGTGTGGCTGGGTTGTAGCGCTCTATCTGAGGCTTCGTCAGAGGTATCAGCGTAAAGATAGGATTGGAGTCATCTATCTGTCTCACCTTTTCGCTCACCACGGTGACCTCACGGCTGATCGTGTCACGCTTGGCGGGAGGGGTGGGCTTTTGAGCTAAAGCTGGGAGCAGGCTGCTGAGCAGTACTGGGAGAAGTATGTATAGTCGTTTCATCGATGATAGGCTTAATCGTGAGAAATGGAAGGCGAGAGGCGCATTAGCGAGCCGTACTTTGGCGAAGCTGTGCGAGCTTCTCTGTGGCGCGCTGACGTATCGGCGAAGTCTCGTCGGTGTAGTTCTTGAGCAAGCTCTCTAGGTATAGTCTTGCCGTGTCGGGATCTCCCTTGGCGAGGTACCAGTCGGAGAGCGTTATGATCGTCTCGGCAGATAGATCGGGGTCTGGGTAAGCTTCGTTGACCAGCTTGTCCAGTAGCTGCTTTGAGTAGCTTTGTTGCACCTTGTTGGAGACGTAGTACTGAGCCAATAGGAGCGTCCCCTGACTGCCAGCGTAAGTCCCTATGCGAGCGACAAGAGGCTTTAGCAGAGATTCAATCTGGTTGCCCTGTCCTGTCTTCAAGTAGCTGGTAGCTAGGCGACAAGTCAAGAGGTCTAGTTGCTCTTGGCTCCATCCCTTAGCTTTGTCTAGCTGAGGGGTTACGACCTTGATGACCCACGCATACTGTCCTGCGTGGAGTGCGCTCTCAGTAGCTGAGAGCAGTGTCGTCTGATAGCTCGCAGGGGCTAGCGGTAGTGTGAGTAGCTCTTGCTGCAAAGGCAATGCCTGCGCAAAGGCTCGCTGATGAAGGCGGATCGTAGACATCCTTTGGAGCAAACCAATGTGTAGCTCCTGCGATAGTTGCTTGCGACTGGGGTAGATGCGCTCATAGAGTGCTAGAGCGTCTGACTCCTTGCCAGCACGTTCGTAGAGATCGCCCAAGTAGTAGTGCGCTAAGAGCGAAGAAGCACCTTGTGGCTTCAGAGCTAGGTACTCCTTGAGCAAGCGCTCTGCCTGTGGCTGTCGGGACTGGTAAGCACGCTCGGCCGTCTCAAAGGAGATGCTCATCGCCTCGCTCTCGTTGATGGCATAGCTGCCGCCGATGCTATTGGCGTACTGGACAAACTCAGTGGAGCGTCCCTCCTCGATGTATATACTCTTCAGCGCTTCGTAAGCTTGCTTCGCTTCGCCACTCTGTGGCGCCTCTGCGAGGAGCGCCTTGTAAGTCTCGATGGCTCGGTTCGTTTCGTTCCTATTATAATATAGTAGTGCCAACTGCAAGGCAGCCTTGCGCCCATACTCGCTCTGCGGGTACTCCTGCGTCAGGCGTGTGAAAGCTCCGATAGCCTCCGCATGCTGTCCGTACAGTTCCATAGCTCGTCCCTGATCATACATAGCGCGAGGCTTGTAAAGGCTGTTCGGATGGCGAGCGATCAATTTATCAAGTGCAGCTATCTGCGCCTTGTAGTCCTTCTTGAGACCCTCAATGTCGGACAGCATATAGAGCGCATAGACCTGATTGTCAGGAGCGATCCTGTAAGCCTCCTCGTAGTAGCGTACGGCAGGTGTGTAGTGTCCCTGCATATAGTGCGCATCGCCTAGGCGAGCGTGGACATCCGCCTGCAGCGTATTATCGAGCGTTCCCTCTTGGAGTAAGATAGAGAGCGTCTGCGTGGCAGCTCCGTACTGCTTCTGCTTGATCTGGCTGTAGCCCAGTAGGTAGCGAGCTATCTGTAGCTGTGCGCTAGTGGCTGTGCGCTTATTGAGTATAGCTGTGAGGGCTTGTGATGCACGCTTGTAGGCTCCCTGCTGAGAGAGGAGTTGCGCTCCTAGGAGCTGCGCCTCAGTGTGGTGTGTGGAGCGCGTGCCGAGTTGCTGTGCTTGCTGGTTGTAGCGCTGTGCTAGGGCTAGGTCGCCCGCCTGTTGCGCCTGCTGTGTGAGCTGATTGAGCAGATAGCACTGCGCCTCTACAATTACGGGCGAAGGACTCTTGATACGTCCTATGGAGGCTAGACTAGTCTGGTAGTCGGGGCTGCGGTAGTAGCTCTCAATGAGGAAGTGCTCCATCGCCTCACGGTGTGCCGACTGGGCGAATGTATTGAGAAACTCCTCGCAGAGCCTCACCTCCTGACCAAACGAACCGCCCGCCTTACTGCGCATCAGCAATACCTGCTCATAGATGGCTGCTTCACGGATCGTGGGAGCTACGGCTCCATCTGCCGCCACCTGATAGGAGGCCAAAGCTTCGGAGTAAAGCCCCATATCTCTACGAGCACGGGCTAGGTAAAGGTTGGCCACCCCGCTTGTCTCCGCATCGCCACGGGTCGCTAGGAGTAGATGCGGGATCGCTTGCTCCGTGCGCTCCGTCTCCATGTAGGCGGCTGCGAGGATAAGTTGGTCTTCAGGTGTCAGGGCATTAGCCTTTTGCTCTGCTAGTGGAGCAAGGCGCTCGATAGCTTTGCTCGGCTCCTCCAGACGATACCAAGCGTTTGCCTCTAGGATCTGACTCTCCGTGCGCTGCTCCTCTGAGAGGCGTGCCGTAGCAAGTGCTTCGGTGTGCGTGAGCACCGACTGGTAGTTTTGCCGATAAAGGGCTATCCGCGCCAGTCCTAGACGAGCGTCATACTGCAGATCGCCCTGGTCCTGTATCGGGAGTAGCGTGCGCTCAGCCTTGTCCAGATTGTTTTGCGCTATGTATAGCTGCGCCAGATAGAGCCTAGCCACATCGCCCCAGTAACCTCCATTGTCAGCGGTCAACTCAAAGAGTCGCTCCACCTGATCTACAGAGCGACCAGACAGTAGGAGCGCATAGGCCATCTTGACCTGCCACTCGCTCCGCGCCTCACGTGTCAAGGTCTGCTCACGCACCTGCTCTAGCGTATGGCGAGCACGATTGTACTCCTTATTATATAGGTAGTGTGTGGCACGAGCTATGCGCGCTATCTGCGCCTCACGGGATACGGGCTCTCTGGTAATATACTCCTCCAGCTCGGCAGCAGCACTCGGACGACCCAGCAGATGCGCCCCATAGGTGGCAAACCACCCATCCACCTCGCTCAGACGTCGTGTAGAGGAGAGGAGCGTCGTGGTGCGTAGGGGCGAGCCAGCTGCGAGTGTCACCTCGATGGCATGCTGCTCGGTGGGTCTGCTAAAGGTCTCTTGCGCCTGCAGTTGATAGGCTAGTGGCATGCTGCCGCAGAGAAGTAGCGTATATAGGTATCCTTTGTAGTTCATCGGTAGTAGTCTTATCTAAGGGGGCGAAGTCCTCTGGATACGCCCGATATTCTCACGCAAATCTACTGAAATAACTGCTGAGAGCAAAATCTGGCAGGGCTGGCGCATGACACAAGATGACTTCATCGACGGCACGAACAAGGAAATCGGACGATTCCTCGGTGAAGCTTTTTGATTCTCCACGGAGGAACGAAAAAATTCTTCGGAACTTCGAAATCATTCTTCCGAAGTTTCATTTCATTCTTCCGAAGTTTCATTTCCCGGCTCCGTGGGGAATTTTCGTTTTCTCGTGAGCTATTGGGAAATTCCTCGTGAGCTTTCGAGGAGAGCGCAGAAATTCACATTTTTGCTGTCTGCAAAAAAAAACTATCTTTGCGATATGGAAAGAGGTCTCAGTCTGCTACCATCGCCTAGCACAAGGCGTGTAAACTAAAGAAGTAGGAGAGCGAAGATGCGGACGTGCGTGGACAGATCAAGAGACCAAAAGAATACTAACTCATAAGCTTTTAGAACGATGAAACATACGACATGGTTATGCGCTTTGCTCCTATTCCTGCTACCACTCGTAGCAAAGGGACAGCAGCAGGTGACGCTGGATGAATCTCAGCAAGAGATCGCAAAGGTTATAAAGACCGTCATGCATCTATCTGAGCAGGATGCAACCCTGGCTCAGGCTGATGCTACGACACGTAAGGCTGTCGAGGTGGTGCGAGCCCTCACTGGCCAAAAAGAGTACAGCGAGAAAATGGCTACAAACCTAGCC
>QWCB01003182.1_pt1 | contig 13400 bp, 10 predicted proteins | sample 1972511 | NCBI WGS metagenome assembly QWCB01 (sample SAMN09866719, study PRJNA288562) | Human gut metagenome isolate term5_stool, whole genome shotgun sequencing... | isolation source: gut | host: Homo sapiens | place: USA: California
GTGCTGCCTCGAATGACAAGACAACACTATACCCGAATTTGGTGCAAAGAAACAAATAAAAAGTGATGGATTGGGGTTTCGTTAAGGACTTTTAATAGATAAACCAATTAAGACATCAGTATCTACAATTAGGCTAGCTGAAATATCAAATGCATATTCTGCATGCGCAGACATGTGGTTAGGCAAATTTAATCTATTATATTGAGAAAGCAACCTTTCATTTCCGCATTTATGTAAAAGCAAATAAAAAGTTACCCTGATATGGAATAATTTCTAATTCCATATCAGGGTAACAAACGTCGTATATATAAAACACCAGTAATACCCCGACACAAGTTGAACATATTTGGTCAATTCGTATCAGGGTAAGAGATTTACCTGATTCACGTTTCTTTGAAATCTCTCATCTGCATCATCTGATAACCTCTGCTTATCAGCATTATTCATAGCACCCCATTTATCAGACCAAAATCTGAATCTCGACATTTCCCCATACTTCTTATCATATATACCATGGTTTAATATCTGAAATTGAATACTAGGAGACGTCATAGAAACATTAAATCCATAATTATCAATATCATGAAACATCACTTTTGTTTGAGATTTTTTTCCATTTACATTTATAAAGCTGTATGTTGATCTGCAAAATAGATTATAGAAATATTCCCAGGGATCTTCTTTCAACGTAAGATTTCTAAAGAACTCATCTTGACGAGGCAGACTTTTATATTCTAAAATTTTTTTTTCATTCGGTCCCAAAATAATGGGCAAAGAATCACTAAGTGACAAATAAAGGCTATCCTGACCATCTACAACAGCATAATGTTTTTTAGTACTTGATGACAGGTAAACAACGGAATCTGTATTGTTTTTCAGATACATTTGTCCATATACGTTCTTTATCATTGTAGTATTCTGGTTCTCATTCCAAAGCAAATTCCGTTTTATACTATCCACATTACAACTTAAATAGGAATCGCTCAACTCAACATCATGAGACATAACCCCCATCTGTACTGGGCATCCTTTCACATATCCCGAAAAATATGGCCACAATTCGGTAATATTAAAATATGTGCCCCATCCCCTAAGCAATGAAGTATCTATTAATATTTTCTTCTCTCCAAGTTTGGAAACAACCAAAAGCCAACTCTTTCCCCCGTCTCCTTCTACCACAAGATTGCCCGAATAACTAGACGCCTCTATCATTTCCTTTGCAGACATCGGTGCCTCATCCAATTCTATAAAACAGAGATACTTATCCTTGTACTTAATGATCTTTGAAGGATATTCAAATTTTAAATCTGCCGGACAATCAGCTGCTTGAATACTGTATATATGGTTGGAATCATTAATAGCCAACTCATATAATACTACATATTCATTAGCAATCAAGCCACTATCCACAAGCAATTTGGCTTGCGCTTCCACCGCTTGCTGAACTTTGTTTATAGTAGGCTGTTTACAGCCTACTATAACAAATAATAATATCAAATTTAGAAACGTAGTTCTCATTACTTCATAAATTTATCATTCAACTTATCTAACAACGTTTTACTCGTATCTATTTTATATTCATTATTCCCAATACGTGAATTTTCACTATTGTAGAAAAATAATACTTTACTATCCCTGTGATAGACAGTACCTGTCTTTATTTTCAAATTTTTCATATCTTGGTCAGAAGCTTGGGCATTATATGGATGTGAATGCATATCTATCACTTTATCTCCTTTTACATTCAATTCACTCTGTTTATCAGCAAACACACTATCTTCTCTACCCGAAGTTCCGATAAGAGCCGTTTTATCTCTCCTTATCATTATATGATAGTAATGGCCTACCTCTTCCTTTTGTCCCGTCTGGTCGACAACTACGCGATTGTTCTCCTGATGATCCTGCAAGTAGTAGTGATACTTCTTATCGGACAGCGTAACATGTCCGGCATCAGTGAGCAACAACTCCTGTACACCATTTTCATAGATCACATTTCCGCAATAGTCCGTTGTGGTGGTAGTGTTTCCTGCCTTGTGCACTGTGCACAGCTTCGTGCCGTTCACTGCATACGTATAAGAGTACTACCATCCTTGAATGTGACTTTACTTGGCGAATTTAAACAATTATATTGAATAGCAATTATCTTTTATTCAAATCTTTGTCTATTTGATGGTTGCGAGCGTCGTATATATAAAACATCAGTAATGCCCTGACACAAGTTGAACATATTTGGTCAATTCGTATCAGGGTAAGACACTATCTGTTTTATCGAACAATAATATAAAAAACTACCCTGACACCTAAAAATATTTCTATAACATGTCAAGGTAGTAATCAATTTATAAATCAGGCAATTTTACAAGTTTTTCAAAATTTGTTTTCCATATTTCGAGCTCAAATAGGATTCCATCAACATCCACATTTAAGGATGCGATAACCTCAACTCCATCAATATCCTTAAATTGAAATTCGCTAATTTGTTTACCAAATTTTCTACTTTCAATTATTTTTCCCTGTGGAAACAAATATAAACCACCCATTTCCCCATCATCCATTGGACATACTAATAATCCATTTTTCCAATCTTCAGACATTTTTAAAGAGGACTTATGAACAAGTAGTTCAATAAGTTGCTCCTCTTGCTTAGTCGGTATTCTATAAAACTTCATGTATTCTTCCTATATTAAATGTACCATCAGAAAGTTTAAAAACTGTATACTGTATATTTCGGCCACTTATTCTAATAACCTGATTAAAAGGTCTACCCGCAACCACTTGTGAAGAAACAGTTTCAAAATGAGTTCGTATCATTGACTGCACTAATGATCTGTCCAAGCCTAAAGCGTCCGTATGCCGAAAAGTGTGATATACTTGATTTGCATTACCTCCAAATCGAATAACAGGAGTCGTTACATTTTTTTGTCCACGTACTGCATTTATTAATGCATTTCCTGATTTAATAAACGGAACTGGTATAATTGTTTGCATTGCAGGCTGTAGCATCCCTGCAACAGCATCTGATTGATTTTCCGTTCTCACATATTCCATTCCATGAGTTGTGCAAAGCTCTTGAAATTTAGTATCTGCAATATATGCATTCCATTGTTTTTCAACTGCTAGATTTCTACCGGTATTTCTGCCATTCCAATCAAATCTTCGATTTACTGTGGCCCCAACCTCATCACCAGAATGTTCTACCTGAGTACTTACAAAATACTCTCCACCTATATCCTTTAAAATTTGATCCCCGCCATTAAACAGTTTATATAACCATGCTCCAAATTTAGTTGAAAAACACCCTGTCGGATCAACATAATTTGTGGGACTATCTACACAATATGCATACGGTGACCAACTATAATACATCTCCGCCATCGGATCCACCGCATTCCACCTTCCAATCGCTACATCATAATACCTCGCCCCATAATCGTACCAATTCAATCCATTCTTTGTATCAAGTTCCTTACCATTATACTTATAAGGCTGAATACTCTTCTCCGCTGAAGCAAACGTGCCTCCGAACGGATAGTAATGGTTTACCTCTTCCTTTTGCCCCGTCTGATCTACAACTACGCGATTGTTTCCCTGATGATCCTGCAAGTAGTAGTGATACTTCTTATCGGACAACGTAATATGTCCGGCATCAGTGAGCAACAACTTCTGTGCACCATTTTCATAGATCACATTGCCACAATAATCCGTTGTACTGGTAGTATCGCCTATCGTATGCACCGTGCGCAGCTTCGTGCCATTCACTGCATACGTATAAGTAATGGTACTGTCATCCTGGAACGTGACTTTACTTGGCGAATTTAAACAATTATATTGAATATCAGTAATTTTCTTGTTTAAATCTTTGGTCATGTTGCCATTCTTGTCATAGGTGTATTCATTGTCCTGCTTCACGGCATCCTTGAATTCGAACCCGTTGTTGTAAGCCGACGATGTGGCGGCATCATCCACACGTGTCAGCCAGTTGCCATCAAGGGTGAGCGTCAGGTCGTCAATCAAACCGTAGGATGAAGTGCCTGTGCGTCCGTTACGACGGAGTGAAGTGAGGTTGCTCTGCCTGTTATACGTGTAGGAGGTGTCATAGTTTGCACTGGGAGATCCGTTCCACAAATACCCCGCAGCAGTCAACCGTGACATTTCGTCGTAGCTGAAGCGGTATCCATGCACTCCTGTGTCGCCTGCGGCTTTCCAGCTCATGGCAGATATGTTACCATTGTAGCAAGCTCTGCTTCCGCCGTATGAGTCGTTGTAATGCAAGGTCTGGTTGAACAACGTATCGGTAGTCAGTGTCTTCATCCATGAGCGGACATTATAGGTATAGTCTGTTGTAAGAGCAGAGTTGCCATGGCGTTTACTGCTCTTGATTCGTCCCAAGTCATCATAGGTGTTTTCAACGAGAGTCACTTCCTCATTCGTATTCAGCTTATGCTTTGTCGTTAAAAGACGTCCTGCGTGGTCATACTCGTACGTACATACTTCCGTTTGTGTGCTATATCCTGTGGCGGTATGAACATGTTGCCGCTTCAGGGGGTCTCCCGTAAAGCTGTAAGCTACGTATTCTTCCTCTATGCCTCCCATGTGATTCGTCGCCCGGCTTTGGATGATGCGTCCGCGTTCGTCATAGTAGAAAGCGGCATAATCATATCCGGTCACACCGGTAGCATCCAGACGGGCTGTAACTGTTCCTGTCAACAATCCTTTGCTACTTTCCGTATAGCAGGTACCATAACCCGAGGGAGGTGTGACATAGTTCAGAGACGTGGGTACTCCGTGCTTGCCGATGAAAGAATAATCATCGTAGTAGTTCACTGTATACACTACAGGATTCGTCAGCGGGATATTTTCGAGAATATAGCCATGAAAGGCAGTGCCTGTATCATCCCGTCGCGCTTTCACATCGATTTCACACAAAGGGAAGTCAGCGTAATAATAAGAATTGTGGCAAATGCCCGTGAGTACCGGACGATTCAATTCATCGCTAAGAGAGAAAGCCCATTCTCCACGAACACGTTGCTCGCCATCCTGCGAAAGCACCTGGTGGTCGCCATGATCGTAAATGTAATAGATGGCGTCACGCTCCGGAAGTTTTTTGTAAACACAGCGGTGAAGGAAGTCATAGTGATAGGAGTAACTACTCTGTGTTTGATAAGGTCCTTCGGGCTCATTCATTTGGTAGTAAGTTACAAAGGGCGGATAAACATTCACCAAATCATCGTGGTTGTCATATTCATAATAAGCGAAACAAGGATCAGGACCGTCCATGCGTCCCGCCAGAATTGTACGTCCGAATCCATCTTTAAACTCATAAGCCTGATTCCCGTCTTCATCGGTAGTACAGACTCCCAAGAAATTGCCGGAGGGAGTCATATAATAAGACGAGGGAAAGGATCGGGGATTACGTGTGATATATTGGTAACTTACAGGATGCTCTGCCCATGCCTCACCCGCCCCATGCTGCGCAACCGGCCTGTTCAAGGGAGAGGCTTCATACGTGGTCTGTAGGTACGGACGTACATCACCGCCTGCCAATGAGCTTGCACCACTTTGTAAGGAAGAGAGGGTCATGTAATTGCCATTTCCCGCCGACTTGGCAGGAAGCCAGGTGCGTAACTTGCGTCCCTGATCATCATACTCTTGTAATGAGACAAGATCTTTCCTGTCGGGCGTAATGCCGCAATCTACCGTTTGTGAGGGACGGCCCAGACCGTCAAAGTATACTACCTGTTCACGGCAACCGCTATGGTCGGGCGAGGTGTAAGTACGTGTGCTAATATAGTTCTGTGAAGTGCTCACCTGCGACATGCATAAAAGAGAGCACAATAAGAGCGAAAGAAGTAAATATATTCGTTTCATAAGTTTGTACATATTTTGTTTATTAGTTACGGTAATGATAATCATATTCCTGCACGACGCGTTTCTTGCTTTCATCCACGACGTTACCTTCGTAATAGTAATTCGCCTTCAGGCGCCCCAGTCCATCGTAGTCGTAATACGAAGTCTTCCCTGAAGGATCGGAGATTGAGGTAACACCCACCAACGGAAGATGAGTAAAAGTGGTAACATGTGCTTCCGAGAGAGACGTATGGTTGCGCAATGCCTTTAGCTTGGCGGTATCAGGAGTAGTGCTCTTTGCCAATGCGGAGGATGTCATGCCAAAGACGGAGGACACGGCGGTTTCCACCTGCTCTAGAGTGGCATTCTTGATTTCGGCAATAAGATAGCGATCACCATATCCCCATAGATAGACCGTATGTAACTTATCCTTAGAAACTACTTCGCGGGGATTTCCGTTGGAAGAGTAAACGAGGACTTCGCTGTAGTGTGAACTCGGATCGTAAATTGTCTGATAAAATCGGGCAGGCAATATCAGCGTATCCCCACTTTCTGTAGGAAACTCTCCGAATTCACGTCTATTGCCTTCATAATTATAAGAGTTTTGATTCTGTATCTCTTTCAACACGGGGTTAAATATGTGTTTTTCCACCATTTTGCGAACAATATCCGGGGTTGTACCAGTTCGCGCGATAGCCGGATATTCCCAATTAGTCTCCCGATGTAGGCCTCCTGCATTCCGTTCTTTCCATCGCATCCGGTTGCCGGAGAGATAGGTGTAGTGTTCTGTATCTGTAATACCAGTTTCCGATTCGTCATAAGTGGTTACTTTACGTTCGTATAGAAGTGAGTGTCCAAGCATCTGACAGGTAGAAGTATAGAAATTACCAAGAACAGCGGTTGCAGGGACGAATGATGGGGTTCCGTATGAATTGGAATATTCCCAATCTATCACCGACGAGCCACCGTAACGCCAAATCAGTGATTCGCGCCGCTTCAGTTTATATTCACGCCCGTTGCTCATGTAGTCAGTCTGTTCTTTTAATAGATTATAACGATATTTCTCTCCTTCATACCAGAGCACATTGCCATAGTACTGCGGTTTCTCGAAAAAGGCGGTGTCATTCTGCATTGCTTCATAGATGTCATATTGATAGACAGTCTTTCCATTGCAATTTTCAGGACTAAATTGGGTTGCACCATCCTTTAAATAATAGACTGTAACTTCGGGATAGACCACTGCGGGACGGCCGTTCAGAAGCCGCTGGAAGTTGAATGCACTGAACGTACATTCCCACTCCCAGGTGTAAACAGGATATCCTCCTGACGGACTATAACTCATGAAGGGATTGGATTTGAAGGATCGATATTGTCCATTCGGATCAAGTCCCAGAACCATGTTCAGTACCGACATTGGAAGGTCGGTCGATTGATAGTTCATATAAGTCTGAATGGTAGGATCGAGGGTTGGTTCGCCTGCGCCTGTATGGTAGTAGCGTCCGATTTCCCAGCCGTTTTCTTCGTATTCGGTTTTCCCGTAACAGTAGTGTTTGGAATCGCTTCGTACACCTTCTGCCGTATAGTTGACGATTTCACGAATCCTGAAACCTGTAGCCTCGGTCTTCACGCGCTTTTTTTTATCGTGAATATAGTCTCCATCATCATCTGTGAATGAGAAGAACTTGTGGTTCTCAAAGTCAAACTCTGTGTAGCCTCCTGTCGGATAGGTCAATTTGCGGAGTACACAATGGCTTTCAGGGCCGGCAGGTTTACGTGTGTTGTAGGGCACATTAGAGAGTCTCACTTTATCCAAAGGAGACAAATCATTTTCGTCTTTTGGTACGTCTGTTACAAAAGAGCTACTGGCTCTGGACACATCAAAGCCCACGAACAGATTCATATAGGCCACGTCATAATTGTTGCTGCGAAAATTCAGGTTACCCCAATGGTCTGTTCCACCAAAGTTGGCATACGAAGATGTATATCCACACCGATAAGTCTCGGATGATGCATCATTACCACCAAGCAGAGTGACGCAGTCAAGCATGCTGAAAGGCGACTTTGATAAACTGCTAGATTGCAAAGTGCCCTGATGCTGTTCCAGGTTGATGGTCCGCACAAGTCTGTCTCCGTCTTTTATACTGATACTTTGGGCATAATTATAATATTCACTGTTTGTACCATCCTTATAATTGATGCGGATGGTGGTGGTACCATAAGTGACGGAAGTCAGAAGCTTCATCTGATATGCATGCTGCCGTGTATAAGTATGTACAGTGACGTCAAATACATCCGGACTACACCCTAACTCATAAAAATGATGGAAACGTACTGCCGGTTCTGCCTGCTGATACCCAAAGTTAGAATGAATACTCTTGCCATAATCAAAAGTAATAAGTTCCGAAGAATGGGGCAGACGGATAGAGGTTAGTTGCCAGGACACATAAGTGGTGTTGTAGGGAGTAATCGTACACCCCGTTCCTCTAAAGGTGGTATCGGCACCGGTGAAAGCATACTCAACACCCTGTTCGTCCACCACTTTAAAAGATATAATCTTTCTATCCCTAGTAGCATGGGTTATCTTCACATCACGTCCACCTGAAACTACATATTCGATTTTGCCGTCATAGGTTTTTCTGATAACGAATTCGAAGGAACTACCATCAGGAAGGATAGCGGTAAATAGGTCGGACTTTAGTTCCAACGTGTTCAGGTATTCTTCCGATAAGTTCCTATATGACTCTCCAAACTTGTCGGTATCCAGTTTAAAGTCTGTAAGTTCATCGGGCATGCATTCTATGCTTCGCGATATGCAACTGCTGATAGATAATGCCCAGCCACGGCCGAACACGTCATAGTTGTAGCCGGGATGGAACGGAGCCGGATTGTATTTCAAGCTCAAAGGCAACCGATAGCCGTGATGATCGATGTCGAACAAGGGAATAGATATGTCGGGCACCCCCATGGCAGGATTCACGGCCACATCTCCATACATTTTGAAGGCTGCCGCCTGCGGAGAAGTGGGGACAGAAAGGGGAACGTATGGAGCTGTAGAAGCTGCATGTGCCGTAAAAGGAAAGAGTGCAGCGAAAAATGATAGTATAAAAATTAATCGTTTCATATTTTGTTTTTGTTATATAAATGGTTAAAAAACGGAGGAAATAGCATTTAGTTTGAGTCTTAATCTGTGTTGAAATATTGGTTTGAAATTCTGCAGATTCCAGACTCCGGAATCTGCAGAATTATAAAATGATAGAACTATTGAAAAATTACAAATTCATCGCATTAGCGCCCAATACGCCAGCCAAAGCCGAAGCCACTGCGATAACCACCTTCAGGATCATATCCCATACTGATTTCTTCATTGCCATAATTTACCTCCTTTCTGTTTTTTAATGTGTTGTGTTACTCTGTGTTCTTCCGTGTTTTCTGTTTTGATAGCAAACTCCTCAAGTTCCTTGAATTCCTTTGCCACCTCAAAACACGGGCACTGTTTAATCCACTCTTCCGGCTCTATCTCACCGTTTCCATTAAGATCCGGCGAAAGATCCCGATGTCCGCATACCCGGCAGCCAGAGAATTTCTCTTGCAGTTGCCCAACGAGTTGCCGAAGTGTGGCTCGCTGTGCCGGAGTCCGGGTATCTGCCGGGCGTCCCCGGCAGTCCAGACCACCTTCATAGCAGATACCTATCGAGTGAGCGTTGAAACCTTTCGCATGTGCTCCGATGCGTTCGATGGGGCGGGTGAGGTGCACCGTTCCATCCTTGCGGATGTAGTAGTGATAGCCTGTTCCGTTGAATCCGCGGCGCCGGTGCAACCGGTCCAAATCTTCCGGAGAGAGCGTACAATCCCCCCGCGTGGCACTACAGTGCACCACGATTAAGTTAATAATTCGCATGTTAGTGGATAATTAGTTTAGTTTACTAGTCTAGTTAAAAAGCTCCGTTTAGTCGTTTAGTCAGCCATTTGTGTTTGTGTTGCGACCTACGTGCAGACTATGCTGCCGGATCCGGTGCTTCTCCACCGCCGTCGCCGGAACCACCGCTGCCGGAGCCACCACCATCAGGTTTACCACTATCTCCGCCACCGGAAGCCGAAGTATCGGCAAGGTCGAAACGGACACACTTGGCACCCGTCACCAAAGAACGGGTAGCGGTGGTACGGTCGGGATTCTTGGTGTAGTTGGGCAGGAAGCGGACGGTAAGGGAAGCTTGGGCGGCAGATACTTTTTCCGGCACCTCCACACCTTTACCGTTGGACTTCATCACCATACGGAAAGTTCCGAAGCCGTCGAGCGTTACACTTTCCGATGCCTGCAGATGCTGTGCAGACACTGTCACCAGGTTATCAAGCGTGTTCTTCACGTCACCCGTGGATAGAGACGAGTAAGCGGCTATCTCTTTGGCGAGTTGGGCGGTTGACACATTGGCCGTGTAAATCACACGGGGATGAAATAATTTCTTTTTGTTCTTGTCCTCCAGAACTGACTGGAAGGGTTTGTACAATACTGGCATAATTGTAATAGTTTTTACGTGTTAATAAATTAGTTTAGTTTTGTCCTTAAGCTTAATGACACTGTAAAGATACGGGTATTATTCAGACTGACCCAATCATTTTTTCAAAGTGCGTTCATAAATTAATTAATTACGCTCAAAAGATAATGTCCCGGCAATTTGATCTTCCCATTACTCCCACGGATGTTGCTGAATCCCTTCCACACCGGGTTTCCGATAGCTCCGAAGTTGCTTTTCAGAATAATGGCGTATTGCTCGGAAGGCGGAATCTTATAAGAGCGAAGGTTCTCCAGCAGTCCCTCGAAGTTACGCTGCGTGCCGTCGGACGGTGGTTGCAGATTGTCGATCTCTTCCTGTGTCATCACCTTCCTTCTTTTCAAAATTTTTCCTCCTCCGTTCTCTCCTTGAGGAGAGTCAGAGAGGTGGTTTAATTTGTTTTGGTTTGTTTTAATTTGTTTTTCTTTGTTTTGTGTACCCAATGTCGACATTTCGGCTTCCGATGTTGCAGAATCGGTGGTTGATGTTACAGTATCAGCAGTTGGTGTTACATCACAGCCTGTTTTGTTATCAGCATCCTCCGCACTGTTTTTGCTGTTTGGAGAAGTGTGGTACGATGCAAGCTCTTCCGCTTCCAACAGGCAGTAGGCGGGGGCTATCAACGAGCTGCTGCGCCGCTTGGTGATAAAGAGATACTGCCGTTGGATATCGGCGGAAGTCAGGATGCCGTATTGCCGGAAAAGCCCGGAATCAAACAGTCCACACTCCACGGCCAGGGCGATGATACGTTTCACATCATCAAGATCCGTATTGTAAAGGCTGTCCGTCAGTTCGTCGTAAAACTCATCACTGGCAGGGATATAATATCCTTTTCCGGCATAGATGTACGACAGCGTTTCTACCAATGTGGCAAAAGCGGCATCACCTTCCCGTTTCATGACACGACGCACTATACGGTCGTGCATGAAACTGGTGCTCATGGGGAAATAATCCAACCCCTGTTTTATTCTTCCCATAGTGCGCGTAGTTTTTCCTTTTCCTGCTTCCGGCGGATACTGTCCGACACCACTTGCCGGGCATGACGGATAAGGAACATCCGCAAAGCGTAGTCCTTCACCTCGGTTATCACCGGATAGGAAACAGATTTGTTTTCAAATAATATACTTTTATCCTGATTGCGATGTCTGCGTGCGTTTGCCTTACGACATTCTTTGCAGTAGTTGTCCGTAGTACGGGTACGTTGGTTCATATAAAAGGCTTCCTGTGGAAGCTCCCGCTTGCAACATCCGCAGATGCATAGAGATTTGTTCATAATGGTTTCCATATTGCTTTTCCGTTTTTATAGTTTTCATATTTAAATATTTGTTTGTATATTGAAGATATATCGCTGGCGCGCAGGACATATAGTTGCTGTATATTGGAGATATATCGGCTGCACATTGGGTATATAGATGCTACACGCAGGATATATAGATCTTATATGCAAGATATATAGACGCTGCAAGCAGGCTTACTATTACTTCTGCCCGTCCGGCACGGTTTCCTTAAAAAGGCGGTGAATGAGGTATTTTGCAACATTTCGTAAACTTTTTGTTGTTTCTCATGGTTTTTCTATTTAAAATTTATATTTTTGAAATATATTTGTGATTTCGTTGCTACAAATATAAAACAGATTTCATAAAGAAAACAAAAGATTTTGGAAATTAACTTTCAAAAAGTAGATAACAGATTATCAATGAGCAATTAACGAGTTTATGAATTTTTACATCAAAAATAAACGATCATAAAATGGATACATTTTTAGATGTCACAGGAATTGTGAAGCGTGCCAAACAGGTGCTAAACTTCAAGAACGACAGCGAATTAGCTGAATATTTAGGAGTCTCACGTGCCACAGTATCCAACTGGGGTGCACGAAACAGCATTGATTTCCGCCTGTTACTCGACAAATTCGGAGACAAGGTGGACTACAACTGGCTATTATTAGGAAAAGGGAATCCGAAACACCAGCCGAGATTTTGCGAAAGCGAACTGGTAAAAGGAGAAGTGGAGATTATACACAATCCGAAAACACCAGAACCTATAGACGACCGTAGCGTGACATTATACGATATTACGGCGGCGGCGAACCTGAAAACATTATTCACCAACAAGCAGCAATATGCACTGGGGAAAATATGGATTCCCAATATATCCGTCTGCGACGGGGCGGTCTACGTCAACGGAGACAGCATGTACCCTATATTGAAATCGGGAGACATTATCGGATATAAAGAAATCAGCAGTTTCGATAATGTCATTTACGGGGAAATATACCTGGTGTCGTTTATGATTGACGGAGACGAGTATCTGGCGGTGAAGTACGTGAATCGTTCGGAAAAAGAAGGGTATCTCAAGCATCAGAAGGCACATGATGATGTAAGTCTCACCATAGAGAGAGCACGCAAGATATGAAGAATATGGAGAGTGCAGAAAACACGAAGGACACAGAGCTTTTCTCTAACTCTGTGCCCTTCGCATCCTCTACAGTGAGAAGTATATTAAATGGAATAGTCTATGCTAATCCACGCAACACTTGTTCGGTCCTAAAATTCTGCAACAAACTAATCCGCAGCAACCTCTTCCCCTTTCAGCGTAGCCGAGCTGGCCTCCGTGACACGCACGTTGACGAAATCACCGACACGGTGCGTACCTCTGTCGAACACCACCACACGGTTCTGCTCCGTACGACCGAACAGCTGGTCGCGCGAACGCTTGGAAACACCTTCCACAAGCACCTCATACGTTTTACCGATGCAACGCTGGTTGGATTCGGCAGACAGACGGTTCTGCAAAGCAATAATCTCATTCAGCCGGCGGACTTTCACTTCTTCGGGCACATTATCCTCAAGATGCTTCGATGCATACGTTCCCGGACGTTCGGAGTATTTAAACATAAAAGCGGCATCATATCCACATTCTTCCATCAGCGAAAGTGACAAGGCATGATCCTCTTCCGTTTCAGAATGAAAACCGGAGAAAATATCGGTAGTCAGTCCGCAA
>QWCB01006723.1_pt1 | contig 13372 bp, 11 predicted proteins | sample 1972511 | NCBI WGS metagenome assembly QWCB01 (sample SAMN09866719, study PRJNA288562) | Human gut metagenome isolate term5_stool, whole genome shotgun sequencing... | isolation source: gut | host: Homo sapiens | place: USA: California
TGACTGCCTGATGCGGCCCACTGAAAGGCGCGAAAATGGAGGTAAACGGAAGTGGAGGCAGATTAGACAGGAAAACTTCAAAGGAGAAATCCGTGAAAAGAAGAAACCTAAAAGGAAAAGGAACATTGCCGGAAACATGAAACCGGCAAACCACCTGCAAGGAAGTATGGTTTATCTGTCTGTCCAAACTCGTTTGGTCGGGCGGATAAATCATTCTTCCCAGTTTGCCTGCCGTGGGGACGGCTTGTGCCATTCATGGGCAAGCGGTCATATACAGCTTTCCGCTTACGGCTCAAAGGAACCGCAAAAAGAAAAATCCATAGAAAACCCGTAAAAGCACCTCTATGGCATAAGCATAAAAGAAATGGGTCTTGCATCATCAGTCTAAACCATTGGTTAGGCGTGATGCAAAGCCCTTTTCTCCGCTTATGCGGCAGTCGGTACACGTTCGTACAAACCTGTTTGGGCGATGGTGTGCCGACGGATAAAACCGCTTTTACGGAATGTTTTTATGTTTATATTAGAAATATTTCTTATTATAAAAACGCGCTAATCATTTTGTCATTCGGGTTGTTTTTATTAAATTTGCAGATTATAGCAATAGTTATGCAAATGAAGCGGATAAATCGACTGAAAATAGTGCTTGCGGAACAAGGTAAAACAGGGAAATGGTTGGCGCATGCATTAGGTAAAAATGAATCGACAGTCTCTCGTTGGTGTACAAACGAAGTTCAACCTTCGGTAGAAACACTACTGACGATTGCCGAAACGTTAAAGATTGATATTAAAGAATTACTTTGTTCTACGCAAATGTGTAATCAAGATGATGGCATCCAAATATAAAGCAATCGATTTTTTCTGCGGAGGTGGTGGAATGACTTGCGGTTTAAGACAGGCAGGGATTAACGTTATAGCAGGTGTGGACTTTGATCAAGATGCCAAAGAAACGTATGAATACAATAATTCCGGAAGTGTTTTCATTCAAACTAATATAAAGAATTTACGGAGCAATTATTTTGAGCGAAAATTTGGGATACGGAAAAATGATGACTTTTTGATTTTGGTAGGATGCAGTCCCTGCCAATTTTACAGTATAATTAATACGGATAAGAATAAAGCCTTAAAATCTAAGGATTTATTAAAAAACTTTGCTCGGTTCATCGAATATTATAGACCGGGATATGTATTAGTGGAAAATGTTCCGGGCATAATCACAAATAAAGATAGCATCTTACCTTATTTTCTACGAAAATTGGAAGATCTCGGATATAAAAATCCTGTTTATAAGGTTGTAGATATGAGCTATTACGGCGTACCTCAAAGTCGTCGAAGATTTTCTCTTATCGCAACACGATTGGAAAATGTCAATATACATTTACCTAAGGCGGACGATAAAGAGACCGTATTAGCCGATTATTTAGGTGAAAGGAACGGTTTTCCCAAAGTTAGCGCAGGCCATAAAGACAGTAGTGTGTTTAACCATACGGTTGCCGGATTAAGTGATGTATGTCTTAAACGATTGGCAAAGACCAAACACGACGGCGGGAACAGACTTGATTGGGCAAATGATCCGGAATTGCAATTACCTTGCTTTGTAGGAAAAGACGATTGTTTTAAAGATACATTCGGGCGTATGTGGTGGCATCGACCAGCTTCGACTATTACAACTAAATTTTATAGTATCTCAAACGGACGTTTCGGACATCCGGAAGAAGATCGGGCTCTTTCTTTACGGGAAGGTGCTACATTGCAAACATTCCCGAAAACCTATGTGTTTAAAACAAATAGTATTGCCGCAACGGCAAAATTAATCGGCAATGCAGTTCCGTGTGAATATGCTCGGCGATTAGGTGAAACGATAAAAGCACTGGAAAACAATGGCACAATTTAAAACTCGGGCAAGAGCTCTCGACTTATTGGGACGGCAACAAATTGCCGGTATCCCTACAGCTATTAACGAGCTTATAAAAAATGCACATGATGCGTATGCGGATAAATTCGATATCGATTTTCTCCGATGTAATAATCTGCTGGTATTACGTGATGACGGGCTCGGTATGACAAAAGAGGAATTTGAAACTCGTTGGCTTACGCTCGGGACCGAAAGTAAATTGGCAAATAAAAAAAGCAGTTTACCGCCTATTGACATATCAAAGCCAAGACGTCCTATCATGGGAGAAAAAGGCATAGGAAGATTGGCTATTGCATCAATAGGAAGTCAGGTTTTAATCGTATCGAAAGCAAAATTAAGATCTAAAGAATATGATATTGTTGTGGCTTTCATTAATTGGGAGATATTCGAGTTGCCGGGGATTAACTTGGAGGATATTGTTATTCCGGTAAGAGAATACTCTCATATGCCGAATGCAGCCGATATTGACAGTATTAAAAATGAAGTAATACAATCCCTTGATAAATTAAATCAAAAAGAACTTATTGACGACAAGGATTTTGAAAAAATAAAAAGTTCTATCACGTCTTTTAAAGTTGACCCACACCAACTTTCTTTACAACTACAACAAGGATTTGAATTAACCAATGGCTGTGGTGGAACTCAATTTTTCATCTCCCCAGTTTACGATACGATTATTTCCGATATAGAGGGAGACGGCAATTCGGACGAAGCTACAAAAATCGAGAAAATGTTGATGGGATTTCACAATACAATGACCCCCGATCATCCTACTCCCGTCGTTGACATTTCATTTAGAGACTATAGGGCGAATGACGGTAGTTTTGTCAGCATCATAGATAAAGAACACTTTTTTACCACGGAAGAATTTGAATTGGCGGATCACCATTTTCAAGGGCAATTTGATGAGTTCGGACAATTCAAGGGATTAGTAAAAATATATGGAGAAAAAACATTTGATCACATTGTAAATTGGCGGGATAACTATTATAGAGAAACCGAATGTGGTCCGTTTAAAATTAACTTGGCGTATTTACAAGGAGAATTGAAAAGTTCTCGTGTAGATGTCGAAAATTATGCCAGGATTAAAGCCAAAGGAGATAAATTCGGAGGTTTATACATATATAGAGATAATATTCGAGTTCTACCGTATGGTGACTCCGATTATGATTTTCTGGATATTGAAAAAAATCGTTCGAAACGAGCATCAACATATTTCTTTTCTTATCGACGAATGTTCGGTGCTATTGAAATAGCGGACCGAGAACACAGCGGTTTGGTAGAGAAAGCCGGACGCGAAGGTTTTATTGAAAATAAAGCATATCGCCAACTTCAAGCGATTTTAAAAAATTTCTTTGTACAACTTGCCGCTGATTTTTTCAGCGAAAAAAACAAAACGGCACAATCGGAATTCTTCAATCAGAAGAAAGACGAGTTCAATGCGTACCATAACGCACTTGAACGTCGGGATAAATTGGCCAAATCGAAAAAGGAGAGATTTGCTCGTGAGCTCGATATCTTTTTTGCCGGTTTAACGGAACATAAATTCGAAAACGAACTGGAAGAATTACTTACGAATTTTAGGAACGATTTACATTCGGTTTTATACATTAACGATGCGGATGAAGCAAGCCAGAAGATAATAGATCTGGAATTTGCCATGAGACAAAAAGTTTCCGATTACAGAAAAAGAATATCGGTGACAAGTCCTAAAGGATTTGCAATGTCAAAATCAATGAGAACGGATTTTGACACGTACCTTAATGAGTTTAAAATTCTGGAACAAACGGTATTTAAAAATATCAATGAAAATATCGATCAGCTAATCGATGATTATACGGCACAGTTGAATCTGGAAATAAGTAAGCGAAAGCGGTTGGAGCAAGCGGTGGAACTGATTTCAGCCGAAGCTCTGTCACTTAATAAGAAGAAGAAAAGCGAAACCAATGATGTTGTTTCCGATGTTTCTCGCAAAATTAAGGATCTTACGAATGAACTGATAATCGATTTGGATAATCAAATACGAAGCGTAAAGAATCAATTCAAATTATTGGCAACCGATAAAGCCGATAACTTTGATTTGGTAACGGAACGCAAGAGAATGGAAGCAGAAATAGAATCCATAAGCAGTCGAAATACGGATGTTATGGAACGCATAATTCGACAATTTGAAAGTTTCTATGTCGAAAAAAACGAAGACGGTCAAATAATTACAAATGACCAAATAGCGGAAGCCGCTTCGGAAGAGTTAGAGGAATTGCGGGAACGATTGCAATCGGACGTTGAATTAAGCCAATTAGGATTGGCTGTCGGAATATTGCACCATGAATTCAACGGTACGGTTAATTCGATTCGACATAGTCTGAAAGATTTAAAAGCATGGTCGGATGTAGATATCAAATTGGAAGGAATATATAAAAACATCAAGGTAAATTTCGAACATTTGGACGGCTATTTAAATTTGTTTACCCCGTTAAATCGACGATTGAATCGACGTCGGGAAGACATATCTTTATTGGATATTAAAACATTTTTAATAGATTTGTTCAAATCCCGTCTTGAACGACACAATATAGCTTTTAAACATACTAACGGGTTTGCAGGTCGAAAAATACACGGATTTCGTTCTACATTCTATCCTGTATTTGTGAATATCATTGATAATGCCATTTATTGGTTAAAACAAAGTGATGTTCCTGAAAAAGTTATTCGGTTGCATGCGGATGATACGGGAATATACATTTCCAATAACGGTATTGAAATAAAACCCCAAGATAAGGAACGAATCTTTGAATTAAGATTTTCCAGAAAGCCCAATGGAAGAGGATTGGGGTTGAGTATCAGTAAAGAGGTTTTGAATGCAGAGAACTATGATATATTTGTGGCACAACCTAAGGAAGGCTCTACAGTTACTTTTAAAATTCAAAAAATGCAATAAAAATATGGCAGACAGATTTATTGAGCAATCGAAAGAAATTGCAAACAACTTTATACAAAATATTGTTTTTATTGATGACAAAGCATATAAGAATGATATGACTAACAATGCATTTAGCGCATTAGATGTATCGAATGTATTTGCACAATCTGGAAAAATCTGTGCTGTATATGCACCCAAATCCATTTCTGATGTTAATAGTTACAATACTATACTAAATAAAGCAGATGTTGTCATTTTAGATTGGTATTTAGATATAGAAAAGGAGGAGAACCAAGTTGAAGATCCCGATGCAGATGCAGATAATGACGATCCGCGCGGAGAGTTTACATTAAAATTGATATCTGATTTATTATCACAAACTGGGATGTTGAAACTGTTAATTGTGTATACTGGAGAAACGGATTTATTTGAAATTACGAACAGTATATATCAGAAAGTGGATCAGCATTCTTTTCATAAAGGAGATTGCGTTATTCAATCTTTAAATTCTAAGATATTAGTTAGAGCTAAAAAACAAAATTCGGAAACTCAATTTGCACATAATCCGGAATTGAAAGATAAAATAGTATCGTATGAAAGCCTTCCGACTTTGATTGTTGAAGAATTTGCAGACATGACCAACGGTTTGTTATCGAATTTTGCTTTATCTTCAATATCGGCAATAAGGAATAATACATCCAGAATGTTAAGCGTCTTTTCTCCCAAATTAGATCCGGCATATCTCGGGCACAAAATATTATTGGAAAACACATTCGAATCCAAGCAACTATTAATAAAATTATTTGGCGAAGCTATTTCGGAATTATTGGAGACAACAGATATTGATACAAAGGATTGGGTTGATAACTGGATTGAAAACCGTATTACAGACGAAACGATAAGTATAAATGGAGTGTCTATTGGCAAATCGAAAGACCTTTTAAAAAAAATGTTTAGTTCCGAGCAACCTCGACTTAAAGATAAATATACAGAAGCTTCAGGAAAAGATATGTCAAATAAAGACGAGGGGAAATTACAATCGCATACCATAGAGTTATTTGCATATGATGGTATCGATGTGAATAAATCGAATGTAGATTTTGCCATTTTGACGCATCATAAAAATATATTTCAACCTGCTATTGGGGCTCCGATATTAACACTTGGAACAGTTATAAAATCTGTAGACAAGTATTATGTTTGTATTCAACAAAGATGCGATTCGGTGAGAATTAAGGAGGAAAGACGATTCTTATTTTTACCTTTAGAAGAAAAAGGCGAATATCCGTTAATTGTGAATAATGAATTGAAATTATTTCCAAATAAATCTTCATTTGCAATAAAAACAGTGAAATTCAAGCCAAAAGAAGGTGCTACAATTATTCAAGCATCAAAAAAGGAGGACAAATATGTATTCTATTCTTCCTATGGAGAAACTTATGAGTGGGTGGTGGACTTAAAAGAAATGCAAGCACAACGTATTTTAAACAGTTACTGTGCACAACTGTCTCGCGTAGGATTGAATGAATCCGAATGGTTAAGACTTATCGCAAAGCAATAATATAGGCTATGTCAGATATTTTTTCTCAAACTAAAAGATCGGATATAATGTCAAAAATATCAAGTAAAGACACTAAACCGGAAATTTTAGTTCGTAAGTTCTTATTTTCAAAAGGATTCAGATATCGTATTAATGTCAAAACATTGCCGGGTAAACCTGATATAGTTTTGCCTAAATATAAAACAATAATATTTGTGAACGGATGTTTTTGGCATGGGCATAATTGCAAAAAGGGAAAATTACCATCCTCAAATACAGATTTCTGGAAGGAAAAAATATCAAACAACAAATCGCGAGATGCCAAAAATTCCGATTTACTTGTAAAACTCGGCTGGAAAGTTATAATTATATGGCAATGTGAAATTAGTAAGATTGATAATAGGACAAAAATACTTAATAAGCTACTGGAGGATATTAAACAATAATAATCACGAGATATTAAATCTAAAATATAAATGCATTAATCGGGAAAATATAGAAAAACTTATTCTATAATTCCGATTTTTGTCTTATCGTTGCGTTTGAAGAGTTCTTTGAAGGTTACGCAACGTACAGAAAAATAATGCAGCAGATAACTAACTTAATCGTAACCTATTACTATTATGAGTAATAAACTTATGCTCATTTCCAACAAATTACACTCTTTTCGTAACTTCTTACCACGGCTTTTTCATTTAAGAAATATTGTTCATCGCTTGTAATTGTAGTAAAAATGCTTATATTCGTGCACAGCGATGCGGAAGCACCGCCTTAGGTGTTTTTCTTCTTATCGTTCATTTTTATTTTTTTTATAGGCGGAATTCAATAGAATATGATGTTGATATTGTCTTCCGCCTTTGTTTTTGCAATAGCAAAAATACGATTTATTTCGTTGATATACAACTTTTTATACGCAATATTACTAAAAAAGAAACACCTTGACTGTCTTCGTGGCAGCATCATGACTCATTTGAGAAAATTTGTATCCTCAGTCCCTGAATACCGCAGAACAAGCAGAGGAAACTTCAAACACAAACTTGAAGATATACTCATGCTCGTAATATTGGGCAGACTCAGCAAGTGTATTACCAGAGCTGAAATACTTCAATTTGGCAAACGTCACTTGAAACGCCTGCAGTCGAAAGGGTTATTTCCGTATGGGTTACCCTCAGAAGCTACGCTCTGCCGTGTGTTTCAAAGCATCGACGATGAAAAGATGGCTGATCGAATGTCTGCTTTTGCAGAGGTTTTCCGCAAGGAAATATCCGCTTCGGCAACTGACATCATTTGTATTGATGGCAAGGCCATGCGAGGTACCTTGTACGACAACGGACGCAACCCTAATATCGTCTCTGCATATTCACTCCGTTCCAGCTTTACTTTGGCTACTGATGTTTGCAAAGAGAAAAGTAATGAAATCAAATCCGTGCCCCGACTATTGGATAAACTAGATGTGTCAGGATGTGTCGTCACAGCAGATGCCATGTCATGCCAAAAGGGGATAATAGACAAGATTAGAGGTAAAGGAGGCGACTTCGTGATCGAACTCAAGGCGAATCAAAGATCTTTGCGCTATGGGCTTGAAGACTCTATAAAAGCCACCACCCCAACTGATATCTACAAGGAAGGTCCATACTTGGAACACGGCAGGATTGAGTCAAGGGTATGCCGTATATTCCGTGGGGAAGAACTGATTGCCGACAGGGAGAAATGGAATGGAAATTTGACAGTTATAGAAATACTCACATCTACGGAGAAAAAGTCTGATGGCAGAAGTACGTCTGAACAGCGACTGTATATTTCAAGCCTGGATAGCAGTGCAGAGCGGCTTAGTCAGATAACCAAACAGCATTGGGCTATTGAAAGCATGCACTGGGATCTTGACCGCAACCTCCGCCAGGACAGCATAAAGCGTAAGGCTGAACGAGCGGCTAGGAACCTGGATACAATTCAAAGGATGGTGTTGGCACTGATTGCCGTTTGGAAGAACAGAAGGAAAAAAATATCAGATAAGCAAAAGGGAACGGCGCAGATAATAAGGGAGCTGGCGGTAAGCTTCACTAACGTGTTGCATTTTCTGGCTCAAAAATGAGAAAAATTCAGATTTGATATATTCGTAACGCATTGATTACCAATAATGGTATTTCCGCCCATGCCGCATTGGCATGGGTATGGGAATGGTACGCCCAATTCAAAGCTTAAATGAAAAAGCCGTGACTTCTTACGACTACAGACAAAAATACAAATAAAAATACAACGGCTTGTCAAATTGGATAAAAAACGTCTATATCGCAAATCTTAATTCCCTGTATCGCAAAGACAACATTAACTTATTCTTCTGATTATCAATCATAATAATATTCAAAATAGATACTCTACATTTTTCTTTTTGGGGATCTTCTTCAAATTTGGCGGTATCCCCCTCCTGATCCGCTTCTCTTTTGGGGATATAATGATACTAGATAACAGGCGGAACACCTTTAAATCCCCTGTCATGTATTATATTATCATGGATAGCCAGTTTTTGTTATCGCGGAGGGGCGGTGAAAAGAAAAAATGATTGCGGAAGGAGGCCGTGAAACCAGTCTCCGGAAAACAGGATACGACGGAGATCAGATACTGTGAAAAAAGAAAAAAATCCCCACCGGAGATGAATGAACCGGCAGGGAACGTAACAATAAAGGAACGGGCTCTCTCAACCCTTGATGTAACCGTACTTTTTCAGGTCGTCCATGAAATGCTCCGGCGTGTCGGTCCTCACCGTCACCCCGTGCAGTTCATGGTAACGGTTAGAGAAATTCACCATGTACTCCTTATCGGTGCACCCGCTGTCAAACCAGCTGCCCTCACGCAGGAGACGTACAAACTCGGAAGGGTCGGAGGCGGTAATCCTGCCGCCATCCGCCAAAATATACATATGCCTGTTCATGCCGATAATTTTTTAGTTCTCAGTTTATAATATAGTTTCTGTTCACCATCCAGGAAGTTTTTAGTTCTCAGTTTATAATATAGTTTCTGTTCACCATCCAGGAAGGGGATGTCCTGGAGCGCGGTGCCCGCAGGCACCTGTCCCCTTGTGGCAAAGGTAACCAATTTGTGGAGAAACAGCACCCAATTTCGCATTTTTGTGAAGCTGGTCGTTCCCGAATGCTGCCGGAACTCGACCGTCTTGTGCCGTGAGTAGGCCTCAAGGTTCACCTTGTGGTAACGGTCACCGATCCTTCCTTTCAGCTCGTCCACCGTCCGGGCGGAACGTATCATCCCGTCAGAGACATGGCCCAGCCCACGGCAATAGTAGTTGTCCCTGCGGGATGCAGGCATGAACCTGTCGATGACCGGTTCCAGGTGTTTGTAGCTCAGGGCCAGGTTGCGCCAGGTCTCCATGCTGAAACCGGCGGCATCGATATGCACGTGAAGCCCGCAGCTCCCGTTCACCTTCACATCACACAGCTCAAGCACCCAGCAGACCTTCTCCAGTTCACGTAACCCGGCTTCGCCGACAAGGATCGGACTGACCAGCTCGAAGGTGTCATTCCCGTTCAGACTACTGTCTGTCACGAGTTTCCAATGCGGACGGGTGGTATGGTTGTAACCTTCCACCACAACCTCGATACCGGACTCCCTGAGCTCGCGTGCGAGCCGTTCGCGGGAACAGTTGTAAGCCTCGATCTCGATACCGAACTTGCGGTTGAAAGTGTAATCCGGTGCGGCTGCCAACGGTTGGATGTTCGGACCGCACTCACATTCACTCATACGGCGCAGGGCGTTCACTACAAAGCCGTAGTTTCCGTTGGTCACCATTCGTGCGATTTCCGCACGGGGAACACCCAGAAGATACAGTTGCCGGATCTTGCTCGTCTTTGTCGTTTCTTGTGCTAAAATGCTTCTGATTTGCTCGTTCATAATTTATTACCTCCTTTATTATTACACTACTAAGGTAATGCTTTTACAGGAGATATCGTAATTATAAGATCCTTATTATCAAGCCATTAGCTTACTTTATCTTAGGCTAAAAGTCCTTATTTAAGGTGTCTATACCCTGACATCCGCTACCGGTCGGTATCGGGTTCCTCCAGGCCGATGGTACCAGGTCCTTCCGCCCCCTCCTGTCCACCATGTTCCAGAACAGCCAGGTCCCTTTCAGGTTGCAGTTCTTCCTGGCGACCAGCTCCTCTTCCAGAGCCTTGGTAAACTGCAGGGAACTCTGCATGACGATGTTGTCCGCCTTGAGCGGGACGAAAATGTAGTCCATCGCGGCAACAGTATAGACCACCCCCTCGCTGCGGAGCGTTCCGGGAAGGTCGAAAAGCACGATATCGAAAGTTTCCCCCTTTTCGTCCATATAACGATGCAGGTCCTCCACCGCCTTTTCCGGATCGCTTTTGATGACCGGATAGGCAGGCTTCCGGATTCTCTCGTGCTGCCGGTAAAGGCTCACCTTCAGGTCGTCATTTTTCATGACACTCTCCATGTCCCTCTCACGCATCAGGGCGATGCTGTGCTGCGGGTAGTCACAGTCCACAACCGCCACACGCAGGCCTTTGCGGTAATGCAGCACACTGGCCAGCAGTACCGTAAAGACGGATTTTCCCACGCCACCCTTCTGGCTGGCGACAGCAACCAACAACTCTTTTTCTTTTTTCATCATACTTCTTGCATTAAATGTTAAACACTATTATGACCGGTCGGGCAGGGACTCTTCCAGAATCATCTCCACCGTTTCCCTGTATTCTTCCAGATGCCGCGATACAAGGTGGTTGATGAACCCCTCCAGCGTGACCGTTCCATTTCTCGAGGCTCCCGCCAGGATGGACAGTTTCCGGTGCAGGGCGGCAGGAATATGCAGTGACCGGCGCTGCACGCCCGCAATGCCATGCAGGTATTCCTCCCCATAGACGGACGGCTGCATGGGGCCGCTTTTCCTTGCGGGACGCATTATGTCGTTACCGGACGTTCCACGTCCCTTCCGGGGACAGGCAGGTGCTTCCCCCATGATCTCACGGATGCGGTCCGCGTCCATCCCGCCGGGACCCATCCGGTCTTTTACGTTCTTTCCTGTCATGATATATCTTCTTGGACAATGACAACATTTTATCGGCGGGCCGGTTCTCCCGGCTGCCCGTCCTCATCCCAGGGACGGTAGACCTCACCGAGCAGGGCGGCGATATCCTCCCTATGTTCCTCCATATGGAGCTCCAGCAGCCGGATGATAAACCCGGAGATGCTGCCGCAACCGGCGGCCCTGACCAGCATGGCGATCCGGCGGTGCAGCCTCCCGTCAATATACGCGGTCTTCCACTCCACAGACTTGGGAGCGGGAACCAGAAACCTCCTCTTGTATTCTTCCGGGGCTGTCACTTTCCCTGCACGGACCTGCCTTTCATGACCCGGCATATCCACCGCCGGTTCCGGGGATGGGGAAACGGGAGCTGACAGAAGGTTTCCCGTGAGTCCGACCCTCTCGAGAACGATATCGGAAAGCCGGTTCTTTTCCTTTTCTGAATCCATTGTCTTAAAATCTTAAATTATTAAATTACACAACTGGCATTGTTTCGGAATACAAAATAAAAAAAGAAGAGGACAGGACGGAACTGTCATGATACACATGACGGGGGGACGAACATATGGTTCCATCCGGATGGTTCTTCCCATGCAGGAGTGACGTCAGAATCCTGCTGTCCGTAGCGGCGTGGAAAAGCGGCGGGATTCCGTTCCTTGTCCACCGCCCCTTTCAAATCCTTATGGGCAGGTGTGGGAGCATGCATCCGTCCTGATACGGATTCTTGAATTATCGGTCTGTGGAAGTGTAAAAATATCAATCCGTTAATGGAGACAAGGAAGAAAAAACATAAGGCGTACACGGCTACATGCACGTTCTCCATTTGCAGAAGTGTAGAAGTGACAATCCATTAATGGAGACAATGAAGGAAAACCATAAGGCATACACGGTTACATGCCCATTCTCCATTTGCAGAAGTGTAGAAGTAACAATCCGTCAAAGGAGACAGTGAAGGAAAGCCATAAAGCATATACGGTTCACTGCCCATTCTCCATTTGTAGAAGTGTAAAAGTAACAATCCGTCAAAGGAGACAGTGAAGGAAAGCCATAAGGCATATACGATTCACTGCCCATTCTCCATTTGTAGAAGTGTAAAAGTAGCAATCCATCAAAGGAGACAGTGAAGGAAAGCCATAAGGCATATACGGTTCACTGCCCATTCTCCATTTGTAGAAGTGTAAAAGTAGCAATCCATCAAAGGAGACAATGAGGGAAAACCATAAGGCATACACGGCTACCTGTCATTCTCCATTTGCAGAAGTGTAGAAGTAACAATCCGTCAAAGGAGACAATGAAGGAAAACCATAAGGCATACACGGTTACATGCTCATTCTTCATTTGCAGATGTGTAGAAGTAGCAATCCATCAATGGAGACAAGGAAAAGAAACCATAAGACATACACGGTTACATGCCCATTCTTCATTTGCAGATGTGTATAAGTAGCAATCCGTTAATGGAGACAATGAAGGAAAGCCATAAGGCATATACGGTTCACAGCCCATTCTCCTTTTGTAGATGTGTAAAAGTAACAATCCATTAATGGAGACAATGAAGAAAAACAATAAGGTGTATACGGCTACCTGCCATTCTCCATTTGCAGAAGTGTAAAAATAACAATCCATTAATGGAGAATAGGGTATGGAAAGGGCAGATTTCCAGTACATACGTCTCCCTTATTCCTGAATTATGGGCGTAAGTCACATGATTCAGGAGAGACAGCCACCTTTTTATGGGGAGAGCAGCCGGCAAATGCCTGATGGAAATGACCCGAAAATCACAGGAGAATAGCCGTACAATGGGCTGATACACAATTCCTATTGGAGAATGTTGTCCCCATTAGGGGACAGCAAGTTGTGTTTTCGTTTAACGAAAACAGGACGGTTTAACGGAGAATACACCGATAAACCGTTACTTATTTCAAGCTCCAGCGTCGCTTTTTA
>QWCB01003368.1_pt1 | contig 13362 bp, 13 predicted proteins | sample 1972511 | NCBI WGS metagenome assembly QWCB01 (sample SAMN09866719, study PRJNA288562) | Human gut metagenome isolate term5_stool, whole genome shotgun sequencing... | isolation source: gut | host: Homo sapiens | place: USA: California
GCTCCAAATCCCGCATATACTCGGCACTCCCGTAATAATCACTCAACTTCGCATACTGCTTCTGATGCTCCTCAAACTCAGAAAGCGCCTTGTCCATCCTCTCCAGTACCGCCGCATGCTCCCCTAAAATTTTCTCCATCTCTTGAATTTCTTTATAGTCCATCATGTCCCTCCAAAAATCTTTTATTTATTAGATTTTATCATTTTTACAAGAGCAAAGAAATAATAAAAGACAGCGGTTCTGTATTTGGGTATGACTTCAAATATAGGAACAATTATTTCATTATCGGCAATGTATATCAAAATTTCATCTATTATTTTCATTTATATATTGCCGATAAACTTCTTCTGTCTGCCAGACTGTAAAAAAACAACACAACGTTTCCCAAAACAGAGGAGATTTTCTTTACTGTATTACATCTTTTCCAACAACGCCACCGTCTCTACGTGGCTCGATTGCTCCAGATGGATGTCAAATATCCGGAAAACCATCGAAAAATCAACCCGTTCGTTCTCGGAAATATATCTACGGCTTTTCTCGCCTCAAAATATCCATTTTCTCGACTGCGAACGTTCTCGGAGACAGGTCGATGTGCTTGTCCCTACTATATATAAGTAGCCGCACATATTTTCCAATCGCCTCGACACTTCGATCTGAGGGAATATGTCTGAAAAGCTGTGATTTCTCATCCACTCAACTCTACTGCTGCCGGAAGCGATACTTGCCTTTTCCGTGTCCGGTCACAGGCTCAATGACTCCATGTTCCACCATTTCCTTCAGAAGATCAGAGGTTCTGGATGCTTTAAGATCAATCGCCTTCATTACATCTGACCGCCCAAAGATTGTCTGCCCCGGAAATGCCTCACGCAGCTTCAAAATATGGCTTGCCGTTTTCGGTTGAAAAACAGCTTCAATGTCCGGTTTTAGATCGTCAATGTCCGGTTTTGCAGTTTCAATGTCCGGTTTTTCTGTTTCCTTAAAGGTGCCTCTGATATGCAATGTCCGGTTATGCAACGGATGTTTCTCGTTCAACAGGAGATTGCGAAGGAACACCTCAAGGAACTCCGTCGTTTCGTGAATGCCGTTTTTCAGGTCATTGTAATTTGCCCTGACCAGTGAATTCCGAAAATACCAAGCGTTCTCAGCAAAAATATCGTTTGTCACATCAAAGCCCAACGTGCGCAGATACTTGATAAAGAATACCGCCGTCGTTCTGGTGTTGCCCTCACCGAAAACATGGATCTGCCACAGTCTGGAAACAAAAAACGCAAGGTGGTGGATGATCTCATCCATCGAGAGATTCTTATAGGAAAACTTCCTCTCCTCGGAAAAATCATAGTCCAATGTCGCCCGCAGCTCCGTGGCGCTGCCGTAGAGTACAGTCGCGCCATTTAAGACCCATTCCTTCTTCGTGATGTTGTAATCCCAAAGGAAATCTCGCCCTCGATATTCCGGACGGCAGTATGCAACAGATATTCTGATGTCTTCAGCCCGTCAACCGCCTGCAGGCCAATTGCCGTATGCCATGCATAACCTTTATCCCGCTTTGCGGGCTCGGATTCTTTGATATATTCCTTAAACGGATCTTTGTTCACTCCATATCACCTCGCTTTTTTGCCCATGCCATAAATCCACCGCTTCCACAGGTATCGTCTAACAAGGCGCTATCTTTGATACAATGTGCTTTTCCTGAATATGTGCGTCGGTTCCATGAGAAAGCCCTATTCTTCGGGCTTTTCCGGCTTTCAACAGGCGAAAACCGGCCGATAAAACTGCGCTGATATGCTGTCGCTGTTGCTGTATTCATTCCTGCTGCGCCTCCTTTCCGAAACCACTAAAGGGCAATCATTAAAACGTATTGATATCCTTAAATTGTGTAGGAAACCCTTAAAAGGTTCAGTATGATGCTCTCAATTCTGCAGCTAATTTCTTTCCTTCGAGGATTCTGTCCTCTGTATCTATGCCATCTTCATTCTGGGCGATTGTCACCCTTTGGATTTCAGCATGCTTATCGATAAGCTGAACCACATAAGCGTTATTCGTGCAAAGGACTCGTTTCTCTGCATAATTTAACTGCATTCCAAAATCGTCCTTTAAAATGTGATCCTTATCAGATTCCAATAGAAATGGCTGATATGCATTTACAGATACCTGTGACGGTGCCCAGATAACCATCATTTCATATGGTTTGCTCCTATCTTCCCAGAGATAAATACCATATCTGTCAGGATGGAAAGCACGATATTTCATGAAATAGTAGCGCCAATCAAATAGCTTCTGTTCTTCACATTCCGCTATATAGTTATCGATCTCAGTTTTAAGAACATCATCTGTCAGTTCTTCATGAGCCTGAAGGAACTCCAAAACAATGCTTGATGTATTTTCAAAACCGGCACGACCTGTTTTATGGAACAGGCTAATCCATGAACTATCTATTTTTGACCCGAGCTGGTACTTTCTACGGCTGATAGCCTGAGAATAATCTCCTACTGTAAGAAGCGCCTGTGAAACAAGCCCGCGATTACACTTAAATAACTCTTCAAACTTTTCTGCATAATCAAGGTGATCTAAACCAACAATCCCAATCTGTCCATTTAACAGAGCGTGATCTTCAAGTCGGAATAATGTCTCTCGTTCTTCTTCAGATGTATGAGTCTTTAACCACTCAGTTTTCGCTATTTCTTCATCGACCTGATTGGCGTTAAAGTTGACGCCTATATCGGATTGAGATAAGAATTCTCCCTTCAGGATGATACTCGTAACCTGCTCCAAAATTGCAGGCATACGATTGCCGCCGACACGATAAATACTGTCACTGATTTCATCCGAAGAATTTCTGATCAGATTATTTACGACCCTGAGTCGCAATGAAAAATCATCTTCCGAAACTTCCTCTCTGTTGCAAAGATATGTAACAATAGCGAAAAGCAGGACATGGCGACCTAATGGGAACGATCGGTTCCCATTTCCAAGCACATCCGCATATGTACGAAGGCAGCTACTGAAGATATCTATATCATCCCTGTTTTCAATTTTTATTTTGCCTATTTCATGGTTATGCGAAATAAAGCGTTCAAGGAATTCCTGCGGGAACTCGTTAAGTGAACACCAGCAATCAAAAAACTTCTCCATTGTACAGATATTCTCTTTTGCTGTTTCGCACTCCTTCGAAAAATACTCCTTTAAAAGATCAAACTCATCAAAGCTCTTACCCTGTACGGTCTCACCGCTCTGATAACAAATAACATCACAAATGAACCGGAAATAACGCAGGAACTCATCATCCATAATGTTATTATCACCACGATATTTCCAGAGAAGATCTGTCCATACTCCATCAATCTTACGGACAATCCTTTCAGACAAGTCCGTATCAATCCTCTTCATTTCATGCTCGAATTCAGCCTTGAAATGTTCAAAACGGGTGAGTGGCTTTCCTCTTGAATTCATCTTAATGTAAAGCTCATCGGTCAACCCCATATCACGTATCGGAAGGAAGTAAAAAGAAATTGCGCCTTTTTTCAAGCCTCCCCATATATCCTCAACCTCGTAGAATTTTCCGTCAATAGCATCCAACATGACCAGCATAGATTTAATTGTCGGGTCTTTCTCCCAATCCAAAGGAAACCAAGGCCGGTCTGTAATTTGTGCCCTCAATGACCCGTTTTCGGAAGTAGGGAACTCCGGATTAAACGAAAACAGGTCGTGGCAGAAGTCTCTGGCGCTATATCTAATCTCATAGCTGAAATTATTAAAGAACTCATACTCTGCCTCGGGTATATGTTCCTTTTTTGCGGCATACCAATGCAGCAGGAAAAGCGTTGTAAGTCTCTGTTGACCATCCAGCGGAGTGAGCGTTCCCTCAGCATCAATATCTCCATAAACAAAATCAAGCGTAATAGGAGTCGATGTAATGGCATTTTTCAATGCGTCCAGAAATCTATTTCTTACGCGAAATACCGGGCCATCCTTTTCTTTCTCGTCACGGCCTTGAGCATAGTCTCTCTGGATAATGGGAATTACAATTTTCTGTAAGACAACACTTTCTCCATCGTTGTCGAAGGTCGCCTGAAATATATCCATAAATGTGTGCTTGTCAGTGCCTAAGCTATTTATGTTCATATCGGCCTCCTCCTTTTCAGCTTTCCTGTTCTTCCGGTTCAACGATAATTGGCTCGGTCAGATAATCTGCCAGCTTTTTATTAATTGCGTCAACATAAGCAACCCTGTCCGCATGACCCCAGAAGTGTAACTGATTAGCCTCTGAAGGCGTATAGTACTTGAAGAAAACCATTCGTGTGCAGAAAGGTATATATTGTCCCTTCTGATCCAGTTCAATGATCCTGTTTCTCTTCACATCAAATGTAGAATTATTCAGCGCGGCATTGTCACCGGAATTCAAAAGTGCCAGATTAGATATGTTATGCATATACTCGGTGCCACCGGGAACTGAGAGCTTTTCGGTCACTCTACCCATGAGTTGCTCAAATTCAGTTCTATCCAAAGACTCTCTATCAATGGCTGTCTGCATATCGTTGATAAGCTGTTTCGTTTCATCCTCTTCAATATCCAAAACAGATTTAACTGACTTAATATGTAATTGTAGCCATTCACGCCACTCTTCCTGCTTTCTCATGCCTTCCGACTGCCGGGCATGAATATGCTCAAGGCTCCAGAATACTCTGCCATTTTCTGTACTCTTGTATTTATCAAACGGGAACCACTGTGTGCTTTCTCCATTCTTAAGGACTGATTCCACGTTAAACAGCAAAAGCAGTCCGGTGATTTTATTACAATCAGCAGGCTTCTCATAAGACAGCTCTCCATAATTATCCTTTATTTTGATACTATCCTTTATCAGCGTTTCAAGTTCCTGACGGAACTGCGTCTTTGTTTTTCCCTGAGACAATTTGTATATATTTGACAATGATCCCTTCTCGTATCCAGAAGTGATAAGATATCCAATTTTATGGTAAAGGGTATGATTTCCAAACCAGTCCTTCATAATCAGGAAGGTATCTCTTATATCTCTCCAGATATCCGTAAGCGGCTTCTCCTGTCGCATTTGATCAAACTTAAAGAAAGTATAGTAAACATCCGGCTCCCGAGGTGCTTTTTCAGCCATCAGATCAAGAACCAGGTCTATCTTTGTCTGATATTTCTGCATTGAGGGATTTGCCAGGAAATACCACAGTCTATCGTCATTCAGTTCCTTTTCAATGTTATCCCACTGAAGTGATATCTCTTCCTGCTTACGGCGATCCATTTCTTCATTATTATCACGACTGAGGAACATTGCTTTTACAAGCTCGGCACTTGTAAGCGGAATCTTACCGATATTCAGTCTTGCGAAAAGCTCAATAGCATCTTCATCCTCGCCGACCTCGTACCAGATGACCTTGACGTTTTCAGCGAAATAGGCATTGATGTGCATCATGGCTGTGGCAATGTCATTTTTATTCTGAAACCACTTATCTATGGTTTCATATGCTCCGCTCATAAACCAGAAATCTATATTGTCGGCTTTCAGCTCCGGATTTATGTTTTCAAGGAATTCCGCTGATTTTTCCCTCGTATCATAGGACAGGGTAAACTTGGCATCCTTGATAAAAGCACCCGCTGCGGCGTGCATATATTTATAAATCAGAAAAAGTGTCGTGAGCCTCTGCTGGCCATCGATCAATTCAAATTCATCTTCAGCCTTTCTTCGTACAACAATAGGCTGCAGGCAGTAGTTTTTTGTCCGTCCTGATGCCTCGCCAATTGAATAGACGTCGTCGAGAAGTCTCTCAACTTCATCCTTTCCCCAACGATATCCACGCTGATAAGACGGTATAAAAAACTTACCCGTAATGTCCCCGACCAGTTTTGTTTCAAGTATTATTTCTGACATATGATTGCCTCTTTCACTATAATGATGGATTGCTTCCAAGAGGAGCCACTCCGTTAGCCTCAAGCATTTCGTTTATTTCATATATTGAATTTTCTGCACAAGCACCTAAGACGCACCGGTACACATACCCCTCTTGTTTCATAGAGTTCAGATTATTGAAGTCCGTCTTTGAAAGAAGCATTTCGGCTTAGGGCAACGGAAGTTTTAATCCGACACACAGCGCCGGAACGGTTTGTACCGAAGATGGGTACTCCTCATCATTTCTAAGCCTCTGAATTGTTTTCTCTCCGACGAGCGATCTATCTGCCGGCTGCTTATTTGAAAGCTTTCTTTCCTTCTGTAAAGCAACAAGCGTTTCTGCAAAAGATCCGGGATGCCTTCGAAGCATATTTGACCGAGCCTTTGCGTTCTGAATCTGATTCAGAAGTGTTTTGTTATGCGCGATCATTGCGAAGGAATATTCAATCCGATCTTCTTAATTCCGAATAAACCGCTTTTTTCAATAGGAACCTGCACCTTTACCTTATGTTTCATAAGCGTTATTTCATTACCTTCTCCAGCAGGGACTTGTAGCTATCGACCACGTCGTATACCACATTCCCATTGGAGATGGCCTTAAAGTGTTCTCTTGCGCAGTGAATCTTAGACTCTTCGATCAGACGCAGCTGCATCGAACTCATGGAGGCCTTCGTCTCTGCCACAAAGTATATGTGTTTTACCTTGCCCTCATAGAAAGCAATCGCCCAGTCCGGATTGTAGTGACCTACCGGAGTGGAGATATAGAAACCGTCCGGCAGTTTCACGTAAACCGCGACATCCGTGTCCGTATCAAGGTCTGTAGCAAAGTTGCGTTCATTCGACGAATCGTAAACAATGTGATCGTACAAGTGTTTCTTGGCCTTCATGGCATTTACTCCCAGCTTGCCTTTGATGGTAGGATCGGTGAAAACATCCATGCCGTAATGCTCATCCAGCACGTCGTAGGTAATATGCTCGATGATTGCTGTGGCCTTTTCATCGTTGATCAGCGCAGCAGCCTTGACGATGAATTCCTCCGGATTGTCCTTAAACTGGTCAAACACGAACGGTTTAACTCCCTGAAGGATTGCGATAACCGCTTTACGGGTAAGACCGGTCTCATCCACCAGCTTTCCGATGAGGTCATATTTTACATTTGAGTTTGCCGTGATGGTCACACCATAGCTGGCAGACTCTTCCTTTGCGAAGGAAGCTCCGGAGACCAGTTCCTCCTTCGATTTGATGGTATCCATTGCTCCAGATTCAACCCGGAAGTAAATCTTTGAAACACGCAGCTTGGCATCGAGGGAAGCAATAGACTTCCTGATAAGCTCATCGGTATCAAAGTCAACCACATAAACAGACTTGGAATTGATCCTCGACCACAGTGCTTTGAACTCCGGCATCGTCATCGTCATCATCCGGTTCCCCGAAAGGAGTCACTCTGCCACACTTCGGGCATTCCCAGTTTCCGTCTCCGATGTACTCCATATCTACACCGCATCAGTTTCCACATCCATGAGGAATCATAATCGCGTACCTCCGATTTTTATTTTTGCATCTTCTTATTTGAATTCTTCCGGATTCGCAGTAAGCCAGTTACGGATATCGTTCTTTTTATCTTTGAAGAGCTGCTCCCTGCTGCCCTGGAATACAATTGTCGTGGACTGACCCTTGCGTCTCAATTCTGCAAAGTAAGAGCAATAATTCAGGAACATCGTATCGTGCTCGGCAATAATAAAGGTCTTCTTGTTTTTTGAAACCTGACTGTATATCAGTCCGAGCAGTCTCGCTGTCTCCCGTTTGCCCAGTCCTTTTGCCGGTTCATCAAGTCCTATCATGGAGTACTTATTATCGTTTAACGCCTCGGCAAGCTTTATTCTCTGATTTTCTCCGCCCGACAGAGTTTTTACTTTCTGGCTGAGCTTCAAATAGCCAAGTCCTAAATCAGAGAGAAGCTTCATCATTTTATCCGCTTTAGCGGAAATATTCATGCCGGAAGCGATAAGCTCATCAATGGTCATTTGCTGTATGTCATATATATTGACACCATCGACTTTCCACTCGAGAACCTCCTGCAGATATCCGGTACCATTACATTTATCGCAGGTATCAAAGAGCTTCTCCTCATAAAAACTGCCAATTTCAATTACACCAGTGCCTCCGCATTTATCACAGGCACCTTTGCCTCTCTGAGAAAAATAACCTTTATCCTTCCCAAGTGCTTTTGCATAACAGGTTCGTATCTCGTCAAGGAGCTTCGTGTATGTGGCCACTGTAGTAAATGAGTTTCCTTTTAACGACTTCTGTGAAACATACAGGTAATCCTCATAATACTTGGGGAGAATTTCTCTGAGAATCGTCGTTTTGCCGCAGCCTGACATTCCGCAGAGCCCCAGTACAGATCCATGCGGTATTTCCAGCTCGCTTCCTGCATAATCGACATAATCCGAATCCAGCACTCGGGTGTCACAAGATGTTCTCTTGAAAAACTGGTAAGGCAGAGAACCTTCCTGAAGCTTCATATACTCGTCTTTACTGATCAGGTAACCGCCGTTCTTGCCCCCGTCATGTCCAAGATAGATATTGTGATCAGCTTTTTCGATGACCTTATCGTTATGCTCTACCACAAGCAATGTATTCTTCTTGCGCATCTCATCCATGATGCCTATCGTAAAGTCAACCTCTGCGGGATACAAGGATGCTGTAGGCTCATCCAGAACGATAAGTAAATCATGCATCTTTCCTATAAGAAGCTGTGCGATGCGAAGCCTTTGCAGCTCACCTCCGGACAGCGAAGATATTGATCTTGTAAGGCTGAGATATCCTAACCCGACCTTCTTGCATGCGGTAATGAAGGTGAGAATATTATCCAGAGCGGGCTGAACATTCTTGCTGGCACTCTTCTTCAGTTTCAGCAAATCCTTTTCAAGAGTATCAAGATCTTCCGTGTAGAGGCCCCCCACGGAAAATCCTTTTGACAGTTCTTTCGCCGCAGTCTTCGCTCTTAGCCTGCTGCCAGAGCAGCAATCACACTTCTTTTGAGCGCAGTACTGTTCCCGATTATGAGAGAACATATCATCAGACTTTTTCTCCAAACTGGTTATCGGTCCGATATAGCAGCTGGTCTTGGATCTTGTCCTTCCTCCGGCTTTGTACTTAAATGTCTGTTTAAGATTTCCCGTGCCGTACAGTAATTTCTCCTTCTGTTTCTCGGTCAGCTCCTTGAAGCGCTTATTACTGTCTATTCCGCATTCATCACAATATGCAATCAAAAGCTGTCTGAAGAAATCTACATAGGTTTTCTGCCAGCACCGGAAAGGAACCTCTGAAATCTTTTTGTCATAATCAATAATACTGACCGGATCAGGCTGCAGCTTATAGCCAAGCCCCTGGCATTCCCGGCATCGTCCATCCCCGTTATAGTTAAAATCACTTAGAGGAAGCCCCGTAATGCTTCCGGCCACGTATATAACAAACTTTTGCAAATCAAAATAACTCATGACAGTTGATCTCGGATTCACATTAAAGTTCAGCTGCCTTAAAGGAACCGACATGATCACATCGTCATAGGAATCCACATCATAATCAACCTCGACCTTGTTGTCGTTGGTCATTTTGTCGTACTCAGCCTGGCTAATCCCGGAAATCGTGCTGAAAGCAAGACTTGATTTGCCGCTGCCGCTGACACCGGCGATACATGTCATACCGTCCTTATACAAATCGACATCAATGTTTTTCAGATTATGTGTTCTGATTCCTTTGTAAGTTATTTTTTGCATGTTGTCACCCATAGATAATTGTCATCCAATTCATCTTCCATTTTTTCTGTTCCACTATAGTCTAATCGCCTTGCGGAGAAAAGAAGCTCCATACCGGCTTCCTCCAGCATTTGCTCAACCTCGGAGATAAATGGAACGTGTAGGTAAAATTCACTGCCGTAGTCCTCAAGCCGTTCATCTCCCAGCTCCAGCTGCTGTTCCCAGCTCATATTACCGGTATCTATGCCAAGGGCCTCTGCCTTTTCGCTCCAGTAGGACTTCTTCACCTTATTATCAAGATACGGTGTCGTAAAAATGAACTTCCCATCATCCTTTAGGAGCCTGCAAACTTCCTTTACTGCGGAGAGGCGTTCCTCATAGCTTTCCAGAAGCATCAGCCCATTGAAAGAAAAAATAACGTTATCGAATTCCTGATCCTCAAAAGGCGCAAAGAGGATATTTCCAACACGGTAGTCAATTGCACTGTTCACGGCTTTTGTTGCGGCAATCATCTTTTCGGCATAATCCATTCCTGTAATCTGATAGCCTCTTTCGTACAGGGGAATAGTCACACGCCCTGCTCCGCAGCCTATATCAAGCGTCCTACCTTCGGTCTTAAAGTATTTCTCTATCAGTATCTCTTCATAATGAAACAGTCCTGCCGCGTTGAAGTCTGTATAGTAATTAACGATTTCTGTTTCATTATAGCTTTTCTTGTTTGAGTTTACTGTACTCATCCTGTCTACTCCAAATAATCCAGCAACAGCTTCCTGTACTGATTCTCCTTGAATTCAGGATTGCAGTCTATCGCAAGCATGTCGCCATGCCGGTTCATATAATCTATTCTGCAGCCGCCAGCGCAAATATATCTGAGCTCACATTTACTGCATTTAGCTATAAAGTCCGTAGATGTTTTCCGGTTCAGCTCGTTAAAATCCTCGAATATCTGAACCATATCCTCACCAAGACCGCGATAGTATGATGAAAATTTATTGCACGGATAAACCCTGCCATTGGCATCTATAACAATATTTGTTCCGATACCGCAGTTTTTGAACCGGACATTCCTTCCGCTCCTTGACGCCTTTGAAACACCCCTGTCCTGAAGCTGGCTGACAAGCGAAATCATCAGTTTATCAGCCTCATGCTTATTGAATCCGGTAAAATCCATTGTCAGAGCGTTTCCGGTCATCTCAATGTCATCGTTAAGACGTATCTCAAGATTCTCATACTCAAATGAATCGACAAAGTTTATTAAGTTTTCGCGGATATCATCCACCGTAGAAGGGAGGATGGTGATTGCCAGGGTAATTTTAATTCCGGTAGTTTTCAACAGGTCGATGGCGTGCAGAGCTTTGGCATAGTTGCCTCTGCCTCTTATCCTTTCATACGGCTCCTGTGTAACCCCCTCAAAGCTTATCTGTATCTCCTGGCAGCATTCCGCTATGGTTTTATAGTTGTTTTCGTTTATCAGCGTACCATTGGTGAAAAGAGATACATTATGATCTCTCAATCCCTCAAGGAGCTGTATGGTGCCGGTATGGAGCAGCGGCTCTCCGCCGGATACGACAATATCCGTGGAGCCGTTTATCTTCTTTATCCTTTCAACAACGGCCAAAATCTCATCAACCTTCAGTTCCTGCTTATCCACTATACCGGCAGACACAAAACAATGAGGGCAGCGCATATTACAGTTGTTAGTCATTGTAATGTGCACCTTTTTCTTTATGGACTCAACCGGGTCTTCCTCTTCAGAAGTGGCATCCTCATAAAACTGGCAATCCTCAACTTTCGTCAAAAAGTCCGTAAATGCAAGAACGCAGTCATCCTCTGTATTTCCAGGGAATGCTGCATAATACTCATTCAAACCGTCTATTATTGTATTCTCTGAAAGTATCTTAAAAATCTCGTACTCCTGATCATCGAGTACAATCCAGTTCGGATATTCAGGAGCTATGACAATATGATAGCCATCAATATCCTTGCTTACAGTGTTGTGAGGAAAATCCACTTTTGTATTGACATCAAATTCTCTACTCATATATTTTCCCGTATGTTTAAAAAGTCCCGGGAACTTGTCCCGGGACCCTCTCGGCTTTTAGTATACCCAGATTAGCAGTCTTGTCTCTTGTGAGTGGTTCTGCACTGAGATCTCTGGCAATGAACACGAACCGAGTTCTCTTTCTTTTCCGGAACCGTAATCGTCTTTACCTGCTTAAACATACTTCGCCTCCTATGCTTTTCTACCATACAATACCATGATATATAGTATAGCACCAATTCTGTGATTCTGTCAATGGTTTCGAAAAATAAAATTTTGGCAAAAATATGTTCAATTTTGCCATATCACCATAAAATAGAGCGTTATCAATGTTTTAGTACTTGTAATGTTCTGTTTTTAGTTGTATAATGTTATCAATAAGGCCACCCACACATTTTTAATTTGGACAGGCAAGGTGAAAATCATGGAGGTAAGCTATAAAAGACTGTGGAAGCTGCTGATTGATAAGGATATGAAGAAGAAAGACTTGGTGAAAGCGGCACATATAAGCACCTATACCATTAATAAGCTGAATCGCGGAGACAATGTTAATACAGACACTCTCGTGAAAATTTGCTCCGCGCTTCATTGCTCCATAGAAGATATCATGGAAGTTATCCCTGATTCAGGAGAACAATAAAAAGAGAAGTTTCTATTCATTAATGAAGGTTCAGCAGACTGTGCTGAACCTTCATTGTTTTCAATTTCAATCTTGATTCCCGCTTTGAACGCCACCTCATAGCAGTTCTCGCGGACGGTTATCCGCTCAATGTACCTGCGTACCATCTGCTCATCGTACTCCTTAAGTTCCTGTCCAAGTCCGGTAAGAAAGTCGGTCAGCTCTTGAATTCTGAGCTTTTGCCCCTCCTGCATGGCCTTCCCGGTCAGCGCCTTTTGCTTCCGCTCCCGGAGCTCATCAATGGCATCGGCGATATCACCATAGGGCTGTTTTGACTTGGTGGCTTTAAGAAGTGCTTCTTGCTGAACGGAAAGCTCCTTAGCAATCTAGGCAAGTTCCTTCTCCGATTCGCTTTCCAGCACCTCTGTCATATTTTCCCGCAAAAGCCCCAGCATGGACTCAGAACACTGAACCACCTGGTTTATCGCCCGTACCGTAACCATTTGAAGCTCCGTTTCCTGAATGGTTTCCGCATCGCAGGCGGCGTGTCCGTGCTCAACTCTGGTGCAGCATCGCCAGACGATTGAGTGCTTGCCTCGATTGTTCCATGCGATTCTCCGATAAATCTCACCGCACTTAGAGCAGTATACAAGGCTGGAAAGCGCGTACTTACTGCTGTACGCCCGTTTCTTCCGGTCAGTTCCGCTGTGAAGGTTGGCTCTTCTAATTTACTTGTGCAATATATAGACTTGAAACTTTTAGTCCATATTTATCTAAAACGAACTTTTCAATTTTCCATAAGTTTCATCTTTTGAGAAGTCAATTTCAGATAATTCATCTTCACCTATTTTTATATCGAAATGATATTTTATATTACATCTTTTCCAACAACGCCACCGTCTCGACGTGTGTTGTCCATAGGATAGGAACACAAATTATTAACCTCGTCGCTTGATTGAGGATACAATTTATTGTCAGTTTCCTCATTAACTTCCTTAGCATTTTTTCTTCTGCTCTTAAATAATCTTC
>QWCB01002976.1_pt1 | contig 13360 bp, 14 predicted proteins | sample 1972511 | NCBI WGS metagenome assembly QWCB01 (sample SAMN09866719, study PRJNA288562) | Human gut metagenome isolate term5_stool, whole genome shotgun sequencing... | isolation source: gut | host: Homo sapiens | place: USA: California
ATGTGTTTTAAACCCATTTATAAATACATTACTCTCAAACTCGTGGAGTAGTTGATTATTGCCCAGCACTGTTTTAAACCCATTTATAAATACATTACTCTCAAACCTCTAGTTGTTTTAACCATAAGCGTTGGATGTTTTAAACCCATTTATAAATACATTACTCTCAAACACTTCTACTGATTTAGTTGGTAAAGTTAAAGTTTTAAACCCATTTATAAATACATTACTCTCAAACTACCGCTCATACTTTCCAGTTTAATAGGAAGTTTTAAACCCATTTATAAATACATTACTCTCAAACCTCAAAATCTTATTGATAGATTTTTCAAACGGTTTATAATAAATGAATTTAAATAACCCGACACAAGTCATTATCAAACAAAATAGTTTTAATAACATCCTTGTTGTCTATGTATATTATATCACAATTAATAAGATAAAGTTCATTGAGCTCAATATATTTTTGTATATCTTTTAACTCTTGTTTGTTGAAATATAATGATAAATTAAATGTTATAAATATATTTTTGTTTAATATTTTGTTATTAATATCTAAGTATTCAATAAACTTACTTAAATAGTTATCATAATTATCATCTAGATAAATATCTAATACTTTTATTATATTTTCTATAGTAAGCTCATTATTTATCTTAACTGGATAGTCATAATTAAATATTAACTTTTGCATATAATTATTTATTCTTTGTTTAATATCTAATAGTTCATTAATATTTTCATCTTTTTCAGACAAACTTGCTAGATCTTTAGATGTTTTATTTATAATAGTTTTGGAATTAAAAGTTATATTTAGAACATCTTGTATTAATAAATATTCTTTATTTTCATTTAAGTTTTCATAAATTTTTAGCTTCGGTTCATCATTAAAAGAATTAAATAAACTTAGAAACTCTTCTTTGTTTTCAATTGTAATATTAAGGTACGTACCTTTATCTATACATAAAGGTTCATCTAAAATAGAATATGCTATATTCATAATATTATTAGTCCTTCCCTGCTATCTACAGTAGTCGTTTGTTTTTCTCCTGTTATAAATTCAATAGCCTGATACTGATTTTCGGATATTGCCATAATTTGCACTAAGCCTTTAGCTGGTGCTATATCATAAATTCGCTTTTTAACATAATCAGTATGGGTCTGATTCATAGTAAGTTTAGAATAAACCGATTGCTGCATCATTACAAATCCTTCCTTTAATAGTTGCTTTCTAAATTGACTATATATTTTTACATCACTTTCACTTAACGTTGGTAAATCATAAAATACAATAACTCTCATAAATCTAATCTTCATAATCAATAAAATTAATTAATTTTATATCTCCTTCCTCAATTGCGGCTAAAACGGATCTAACATATATAGCTACAGCATTTTCAAATCTTGTTTGCATACCTGTAACCTTGACATTTTCTTGAAAGATAGCAAGTAATTTTTGTTTATCTTCACTTCTAAATTCTTCTGTATTATAGATATATACAAATCTATCAACATATGGCCTTAGTGGCTCCATAATATCGCTTGCTAAATTAAAGGCATTAAATTGATTATCATGAAAGATACCAAGCTGCGTTAAATATCCATTTTTTGTTATTTCTCTAGATACCATAGATAATAATATAGCATATCCATAATTAAGCATTCCATTTATAGCATTATCATTTTGGCGTGAAAAAGCCATGCCAAACAAAGCGTTAAAATACACTTTGGCGGCATGGCCTTCTCTATTCGTTTTATCTTTTAATTCAACTTCATCAATATATAACTTTAACAAATCAGCTTCACGGGTTAATTTTAGTTTAGTAAGAAGTGCTGCTTGGTTCTTTATTTTTTCTTTTACTATTTCAACCCAAACAGCATCTTTATTTTCCTCTTTCCAGTTAATCTGCATTTTTATAATCTTTGACGTATTATGTTTATCATAATATGGCATAACTTCTCCAGATGGTAAATGCTTTTCATCGCAAAAAATAATTTTAGTTTTGTTCTTTATTAATTCTGAGATTAATGCCGATGTTAAAGAAACTGCAGTACTTGCAATAATAAGTACTGAGATTTCATCAAGCAACACCTTTTTAGTATCTTCATTTCTAACAACCATATGATTTAACTTAAGATCAAGTTTTGTTCTTTTAGAAATTACAACCGTACGAAAGCTCATTAATTTATCTTCCTTTTAGTTTTATAAATACCAGTAATAGAAGTGTATTGAATATATACATCACCTTTTAAAACCATTGACATCTTAGGCCTACCACTTTTTTTGTTCCACCTATTTTTCTAAGATCAGCAAAACAATTTCTTGCTTTTGACAATTTTAAAATATTTAGTAATATTTCCATATTTTCCATAATATTATTTGTATCAAAATCAATATTTTCTAAATTAGGAATGTTTCTTCTTCTACTAAAAGGCTCTTTTGATAATCTTTCAACTAGTTTTTTTGCTAGGTTTATTACTTTTGCTTTATCATCATCTATAAAAAAACTAGTGTTTTTATATATTTTAGACTTTTTATATTTATTAATCAATTCATTAAATAAATTAGTATCTTCTATATTCCAAAACATTTGTTTATGTGGTTCAATAACTAATGATTTCCCTGTTCTACTTGTTATAAGATAGGGAAAATTATCAATGATTACTTCTTGATTAGTTAGTATCTTGGAGATTAATTTAATATTTTCTAATCCTAATGTTTCTTCATAAAATCTTTTAAGTATATTTATATCTTTATTAATATCTTTTCTTAAATATAAAGGCACGAATAAAATTGATCTTAACACTTTGTTTTTCTTTGTATGTTCAACTAAATAAAAATAACTTCCTTTTAACGTTCCATAAGCACCGTACTGAGCTATATTCTTTAATCTGGAATCATTTTTAAGTGGTAAATATAGCGTTTTAGCTTTAATATCTTTTTTGCCTATAATAGTTGCATTAAATAGTTCTCCACTTTCTTCATAAACTTCTGAAGAAAATAATACTGATGGTTTTGAAATAACAGTTTTAATTTTATTACCGCCTTCAATATAGTCCCAAATCTTTTTACCTCTTGCATACTGATCATTAAGTAAAAATTTTGATAAGTTATATGATTCTTTAGAGTCGACAAACTGTTTATAGTTAGCCGTAAACTTTTGATCCCATAGGTTGCCAACAACAACATTTAAATAAGCATCATGGGCATGATGAAAATCATTAATGTCACGGCATTTTAAAACATTAATATTTTTTCTTTCGTCACTTACTAGTCCTGCTTTAACAGATACTACCCGGACATCTGTAAATAGTTCTAAAAGGTCTTTTAAAGCTTTAGTACTTTGTCTTGTTTCTACTAATTGTCTAGCAATAAAATCAGCTTTTTCAGTATCACTTAATGGTTCAACTCTTTTTAAACGAGAATATTTTTCTTTAGACATAAGTCCTTTACGGTACAAGATATCCCAAAGTTCTATAGCTTTTTTAGTAACTAAATCATTTGGAATAGGATAAATATTAGATTTCTTACTATTATTGTACTTAGTAGTTAATACTAAATTATTAATAATAGAGTCATCCTTCTTAATTGATCTTGGAATAATATGATCTAAGTCATAGTCTTCCCTATCAATAATCTTTTTATCATCTAAATGAATATTTTCTCCAGTATAAATATCTTTACCCATTTGCATAAAGTATAGATAAAGAGCTCTATTTCTAAAGTCTTCTTCTTCATAATTATTTAATTCTTCAAGCCACTCTCTATTACTATCTTTAATATTTTTATAAATATCAATTAATTGATTCTTTCTTGAAACGCTTCGTTTTTTAATTTTATCTTCTCCTCTTGCCATTTCGATAAAAATCTTTTCTGGTTTATAGCCAATCGTTTTAATTAATTCATCGATTAACTTTTTAGCTTTCCAAGTCATCTTTTTAACAGCAGGTGATAGATAAAAACTATCTAAATCTTTATATGTTAATGTATCACTTAAACTTTCGCTTCTAAGTTCCTTTATTTCTTTAGCAAAGTTAAAGTTTTCATTAGAACGTAATATTTCTTGTAAATTAAGCGGATAAAGCTTCATAAAATTAATAACAGTATCTAATTCACCCGTTTCGTTATAAACACCTTTTAATTCAGATAAAAGTTTACGTGATAAAGGGGCCCAATCTGAACAAGAAACATTAACTATTTTATTAATAGTTTCATCATTTAACTCTGGATATATTTCTTTAATTTTAGTTTTTAATGTATTCTTATTACCATGGTGAATAGTTAAAGCTTCAATAACCATTTCTACTTTTTCTTCATTAAAAGCATCACCTAAAATCTTTTTAAATTCTACATGTGAAGAAAGATTAGCTTTTAAATCTGTATCGATACCTGAAATAATAATATTATCATCATAATTATTAGCTTTTAAATATTTTTCTAATCTCTTTAAAGTTACCCTTTTATTCTTTTTGTATAAATCTTCAATAATCTTTTGTTTTAAATCACTATCTAATTTCTTATTATTAATTTTTAAATTATTAAGTTCATTTAAAACTAAGAACTTTTGGTATAAAAGAGAGCTTTTAGCAATAACTTTTTCACCAGGCAGATAAGTACATTCATTAATCATTCTTTTGATAAATTCAGCTTCTGATGCTGCTTCATCAACCACATCACTAAAGTTCCAAGGCGTTATTTTATCATTTTCATAGCCTTTCTTTCTAACTATCCAAACATTAGATTCATCTTTCTTATGAGCATCATTTAAAGGCCCAACATAATATGGAATTCTAAAGCGGAATAATTTAATAATCTTATCTCCTAATTTTTTTTCTTTAAATGATGGATAGTCTCTTTCAAGAGCCTTAACTATTTCTTTAAGTTCAAGTAAATGAACTTGGTTATTAATAACAGCGTTTTCATCACTTATTTGTTTAGGCATATATTGATTTAGTTCTGTTTTCTTTTTAATATTCATTAAAACTTTGTTATCTTTAGGTATATGTTTAGCAAGTATTTTTTTTAATGATTTATAAAACTCTTCTTTAGTATATTTTTTACTTGTATCATTCTTTTCCTTCTTTTCAACCTTTTTTGCTACTCTTATTTTATTATTGTTTTTTAAATAATAACCTAAATAAACAACATAAGGGCTATCTATATCACTTAAGACTTCTTTCCTTAAAGTTTGATCTTTTAATAATGTTTTTAATTCTTTTAAATCTTCTTTATGAGCTTCATAGCTTTTTACCTGAGCATCACATAAATATCTTTCACCTTTTAATTTATTTTTAAGTAAGCTAAAATCTCTAAAAGCTTTCAAAACTTCAAAAATTCTAAAAGCATCACCAAAAAACTCTTGTAATATATCTTTATTTTGTTCAAAAACTTCATCTGATAAATCTATATGTGTAACATCTTTATTTTTCAAATCTTCTTGTTCTTCTTTATCTTTAACAAAATTAGATATAGCTAGTTTACCAGATATGCACAATTCAAAATAAATCAACAGTTCCTTTTGTTCTTCTTTAGTTAAATTAGTACTAGCTAGTAATGCTTTAACTTTTTTCTTCTTAGATGTTATATTTTCATCTAAAGCTAAAATATCAATAATAGAAGTATAAGTATCGAATGATATTTCAGCACTATAAATATCATCAAATAAATTTTTGACTTCATTTATGTATGGAGTAACATCACTTAAATTAGATAGTTCTCCTTCTAAAATAAAATTACCTCTTCTTTTCATCATTTGATTAATAGCAAGAAAATATAATCTAATATCTTTTTTACTATTATCATAAATAAGATGCTGCCTTAGATGAAAGATAGTTGGAAACTGTTTAAAATAATCCTTATCTTTAAAATCTACATCATTAAAAAGAATAGACTTAGCTTTAACCTTTTTGTCTTCTAAAATAAATTTACTATCTTCCATTCTTTGATAGAAGTTTTCATCTACTTTATTTATCTCGTCTTCAAAGATTTCTCTAAGTAATTGAAGACGCCATTTCTTACGTTCTCCTCTTCTTCTTGCAGATCTAAACCCACGTCTAGCTGCAGCCGTTTCTCCTTCTTTGAATAAATGAACACCCCATAAATCTTTTCCTTTTTTCCTCATTATGTTATAGTTTTCATCAACACAAGCATAACCTAATGAAGAAGTACCTAAGTCAATACCAATATAATACTTCATAAAACTCCTTTACATAATACATCAATGTGTTATACTTAATATATCACATTTTTAAACCCAAATGTGATAATACATTACAAGTTCAAATAAAAATTTATTCAAAGCACTTGTAAAAGTTCGCAACAGGCGAAAAAAAGGAGACTGTAAGGTCTCTTTTTTTTACTTTAAAATTTATAATTAACTTTATTTAATTATTTCTATGGATTTTATTTGGCTCTGTTTTAATTCTATATAAGCGTTAGTGGATTGAGGTATAATTGTAATATTATATTCTTCACCCTCTTCTTCAGGCTGTTGCCATTCTTTTGTTTTACCAATAAAAATAGAATTATCAGTTAATGTTATCTTAACATTATCCTTAAATTCTGATTCTTTTAACTTCTTTAAACTAATCAATCCTGCCTCCTTGTTTGTACTATATATTATTTATATTAATCTATACAACTTTCTATTAAAATCATCTTGTTGTAAATGTAAACCATAAAAAGTAGTCTTATTTAAAATTTCTCTCTATTTCACTATAATAATTATTATAACTATCAATAGCTTTTTTAGGGGCTTTGTCAGTTAAAGTATATTGCCTTTTAACTTTTCCTCCTAAAAACATAGGTAAGTCCTTATTCTCAATATACCAATCTTTATTTTTTAAAAAATATGGCCTATCTAACAACATTTTATATCACTCCTTATAAATTTACTAATCACATTATAAAGATACCATATTTAAATATATTTATACTATGATATTTTTTCTATATCTTTTTCAGAAACTTCTACAACATCTCTATTTTCTTTTTTATTATCTAATTCTACTTGAAAATAATAAGTATCTTTCACCTTATATTTATCTACTATTACACCTGTTTCATTTGTTGTTATTATTTTGACATTATCTAATTCATTAAAATTCATTATTGCTCCATTTCACTTAGTTAAACACATATTATTTGTTTTATATCGTTTTATTAACACTATCTGTTAATTGATGTTTCTGCTGTTTAAGTAGCTTTTTATATGTTGGGAATAATCCACCACATACGGTTGGTATTTGATTTATATCTTTTATTAGACCTTCTTTTAAATAATTAGATCTTATACGCGGTAAATTAAAATCAATTTTATCAGTTAAAGACCAGTAAGAAACGCCTGCTAGATTAACACCTGAATTATTAATAATACTAGAAATATCTTTGATTTTTTGTTTCTTATAGTCATATACTTCTTCTAGTTTAACTTCAGGATTTTCTCCAAGAACTCTTGGCACCTCTTCTCTTCCTAATGACATATCAAATTCCGTTATCTCTATCTTTTTACCAGTTTGATCTTGTAAGTTTTTAAAATCAGTAAAAGCATTTTTGATATTGTTTTCATCTTCTCCAAGTGTTATATGCATCTGCGTTCCAAGGGTATCAATTAGACTAGGTCTTTTCTTATCTATTTCACCTAGGACTTCAAAAACTTTTTTGCGTCTTTTTGTATCTTCTAAGAAAGGTTCATTATATAAATAACTCATGCCTTCTTTTTTATTTATAAAAGCATAATCAAAAACTTCTAGAAGATCATCTATGGTAATTCCAAAGTTCTTTTCCCAGATATTATAATATTCTCCCTTTTCATCCTTATCAAAGCTTACTATCTCATTAAATAAGTCAATCGCATTTACTACAGGTTTTTCGGTGCCATTAACATTTATTTTATGATTATCATTATAATTATTGATAAAATCAATACTTGCTTTAACATAATCTTTCATCGTACTTAGTACTTCTTCTTTAGACATGCCTTTAAAGAAGAAATCTTGACTTTCTCTAACTAAAAGAGAGTGATATCTAGCATTCTTTTGATGACGATAAGCAAAATCTAAATCTCTTTTTGGATAGTAAAAATCATATTTTTTATCATTATCATAAAACTGATTGATGATTTTATATATTCTTCCTGATCCAATTAGCATGGTATCAAAGTAATTTAGATTATTATATAAAAGAGACATATCTTCATATAAACCAATATCTTTAAGATTATCTAGTTCTCTAGACATAAAATGATGATTCATATCAAAGATAGTTTCAAATTTTTCGGGATATTTTGTTTTAATATAATCTTTAATCCACGGTATTATTTCAGGCGTATTACCAGTTAAAATACTTTTAATAACTTCTAAGTCTCTTTCTTTAAGATTAAGATGCTTTAGTCTATTTTCCATATCTATTTTATTATCAGCATCACTATAAACCATTGTATCTTGGTAAGATTTAAAGACAGCTCTTTTTAAATCTTCAGTTGGCAAGGTAATTAGAAGCTCTAAGTCTTCATTGCTATAAACATTTTTCATTTGATCGGTAGTCATAATAAAATATAATAATTCTTCATTATCTTTAGCATCGATAATACTTAATAAATCAAGTTGCTCAGAGCTAAAAAAGCCGCCAATACTACCTGCCATCACTTCTAGACTATTCTTATCCATAAGCTTCTCCTAGCATCATTATAACATTAATTTTAAAAAAAAAGAGATAAAATCTCTTTTGAATTAATGCTTAATATATTTAAAAGCTATTTCCATGATATCAAGCATTTGATAGTAAGTTTCTCCTAAAGCATTATATGCTTCATCTTCGGATAAAATACCGCGTTTTAAGTCTTCAGGAAGCTTATTATTACTGTCAGCTTCAATATCTTTCATGTATTCTTCGCTTCCATAATAATTACTTACTTTATCATAATCTTTTTTATAGCTTTTTAATTCTTTAATAATATCAGCTAGTTTATTATTTAATTCCTCTAACTTTTCTAAAGCCTTTTCTTTTTCTTTAATTCTTTCTATTTGTTTTTCCATTATTCCTCCCATATTTCTATTTTATCATCTTCTTCATTAATTGGTGGTAAGTCTTCTAGTGACTTTAAACCAAAATGATCTAAAAAATTATTATTAGTAACATAAATCATTGGCCTACCTGGAGCATCACTTCTTCCAGCTACTTCAATTAAATTATAATTTTTTAAACGCCTTAGCGCATCTCCTGAATCAACTCCTCTAATTGAGTCAACAAAAGCTTTAGTAACGGGCTGGTTATACGCCACAATAATAGCCGCTTCTACTAAAGAGTCTGTTAATTTAACCGGGTTTTCTCTTAAGTAGTCTTTATAATAATTAAAGTATTCTTCTCTAGTTACCAGTTTATACTTATCCCCAAAACTGTTAATAACTAAAGCTGTTCCTTCTAGTTTTTGATTTAAGCTATCTATAATATCTTTTACTTCTTTAATATCAATATCTAAAATCTTCGTTATTTCTAAATTACTTAAACCCTCTTCACCTTTAATAAAGAGGATACCTTCTAAAATATTTATCTTATTCACTTATAGCCTCACACATAATCGTATCAAATGTTTTATCTTGCTCTAGATGCATCTTTTTCTTCTTAGATAGATTTAAAATAGCAAGGAATGATGCGATTATATAATCTTTATCTTTTTCTTCAAACAGGTCTTCAAACCTTGATCTTTTAACACTAGCTAATTTATGCATAATACTTTTTTCTCGATCTAAAACATTAATAACTCTTAAATTTTTCTTCTTGATTTCTGGTTTTACTTCTTCAGCTTCTTTAAGCATTCTTTCTAAAATACTAAAGAGTCTTTCTTTATCGTCTTTAAGAAGACTTTTATCTCCTGTTATATAGATACTTTCTTTATCAAGATTTTTTAATCTATCACTTTCTAGATTACGAAAGTTTTCTAGTTGCTCTTTATACTTTTGATACTCAATTAAAGTATTAATTAATTCTTCCTCTTCTTCAGGTGTTTCTTCACCTGGTAGTAACTTTTTAGATTTAATAAGCATTAAGTCACTAGCCATAACTAAATAACTAGATGAATCATCCAGATTAAAACTATCAATATCCTCAATATACTTTAAATATTCTTCGGTTATTCTCTCCAGTTTAATATCTAAAATATCCATCTTCTCTTTTTTAATTAAGTATAAAAGAAGATCAAGAGGTCCTTCAAAATCATCTAATTTTAGTATCATATTACTCCTATTCTATGATGAAACTATCAAGCGCTAAATTAATATTTGGATAAGTTTCGTTATAATAGATTTTAGCTAGGGTATCGCCTTTTTTAACGTAGTCGCCGCTTAGTTTAGAAAGCGCAATACCAACATTATAGTCGATAGAATCTTCCTTACTATCACGCCCTGCTCCAAGTTCTTTTGTTAGATGCGCAATTTTTAAAGCATCAACCCTTTTAATGTAACCATCTTTTTCTGACTTTAACTCATAGATTTTAGCTTTAACTTTTAATTTAGTTAAGTCTCCACCTTGGTACTTAATAAACTCCTCAAACTTTTTATAAGCCGTTTTTGTTCTGATTACTTCTCTTAAAACAATTTCCGTGGCTTTATTACTAATGTTATAAACTGTGCTCATAATGTTAATTGCCATATGGGACACTAAACGGCTTAAGTTATTAGTTTCTCTTCCTTCTAGGATTGCCATCGCTTCAATTACTTCTAGTTTATTACCAACGCACCTGCCAAGTGGTTCATCCATATTACTTTGTTCAACATAAACATTTTTATGAAAGTACCTACCTATTTCAAGCATTAACGATTCTAGGTAGTCGGCATCACTCTTATTTTTAATAAATGCTCCACTTCCAACTTTTAAATCAATAAAGATATAGTCAGCTCCTGATGCGATCTTTTTACTCATGATGGATGAAGCAATTAACGGAATTGATTCGGTTGTTGCCGTTACATCTCTTAAAGCATAAATCTTTTTATCAAGAGGCACTAAATCAACAGTCTGAGAAGCTAGTGACAAACCAAGTGTTTTGGTTTCTTCAATCATTTCAGGAATACTTAAATTAAGGTTCATCCCGGGAATAGATTCTAGTTTATCGATGGTACCACCCGTTAACCCAAGACCTCTTCCGCTCATCTTACAAGACTTAATGCCAACAGAGGCTAATATCGGCAGTAAGATTAAGCTTACCTTATCACCAACACCACCTGATGAGTGTTTATCAACAACTGGTCCTTTGACACTTGATAAATCAATGGTAATACCAGAATCTACAAATACTTTTGTTAAGTTTATCGTTTCTTTAGCCGTCATACCGTTAATGGTAATTGCCATTAGCATAGCACTTACCTGGTAATCTTTAACATCAGGACTCGTAAAAAAATATTTAATCTCACTACTAGTTAATTCTTCGCCTAACCTTTTCTTATCAATGATATCGTATGCTTTCATCTTGACCCCTTTTATTCTATATAAATAATATCATTTTTTTAGCATAAAAAAAAGCTTGAACTAAAAGTTCAAACTTCTCTTATTTATATGATTCATTTAAGATTTCAAAGTGTGCACGTGGATGATCACAAATTGGGCATACTTCAGGTGCTTCTTTACCTACATAAACATGTCCACAGTTTTGGCAAATCCAAATAGTATTTTCATCATCTCTTTTAAATACACGTCCAGTTTTAATATTATCTAATAAAATTTGATATCTTTCTTCATGATGAGCTTCGATTTCACCAACACCTTTAAATAGTTCAGCGATGTCATCAAACCCTTCTTCACGGGCTTCTTTTTCCATTCTTACATACATATCAGTATGTTCAAAGTTTTCCCCAGCAATACAGTCTTCAAGATTTGTTTCAGTATCTGGAATAGCTCCGCCTTTAAGTTTCTTAAACCAAATTTTAGCATGAGCTGTTTCATTTTTAGCTGTTTCTTCAAAGAATTTTTGAATTTGGATATATCCATCCTTTTTAGCTTGGCTAGCATAGTAACCATATTTCATAGCAGCTTGGCTTTCACCGCCAAATGCTTCCCATAAGTTTTTTTCTGTTTTTGATCCTTTTAATTCCATAATTCCTCCTCCTTAAATATTATAGCATTTTTTATACTTTTTTTCCAAAATTATTATTCTTCTTCTTTATAATATTCACGGACGGCTTTATCAATTTCCGCTGCTACTTCTGGGTTTTCTTTTAAGAAGGCTTTAGCATTTTCTTTACCTTGACCAATCTTTTCGCCTTTATATGAATACCAGGCTCCTGATTTTTCAATTACTCCAATTTCAACGGCTAAATCGATTAGTTCTCCTTCGTAAGATACACCTTCACCGTACATAATATCAACATTAATTACTTTAAAAGGAGGCGCTACCTTATTTTTAACAACTTTAACCTGCGTTTTATTACCGATAATATTTTCTCCAATTTTAATTGGGTCTTTCTTTCTAACATCAAGTCTAACACTAGAGTAGAATTTTAAAGCTCTACCACCTGGTGTAACTTCTGGATTACCAAATAAAACCCCAACCTTTTCTCTTAACTGGTTAATAAAGATAGCGGTTGTTTTCGTTTTATTGATAGAACCAGATAATTTACGCATAGCTTGTGACATCATGCGAGCTTGAAGCCCAACGTGAGAGTCTCCAATTTCTCCATCAATTTCCGCTTGCGGAACAAGAGCTGCGACACTATCCACTACAACTATAGAGATAGCCCCGCTTTTAATTAAAGCATCGGCTATTTCAAGAGCTTGCTCTCCGGTATCAGGTTGTGAAAGTAATAATTCATCAATGTTAACCCCTAAAGCTTTAGCATATTTTGGGTCAAGAGCGTGCTCGGCATCAATAAATGCGGCTCTTCCACCAGCCTTTTGGGCTGCTGCTATCGCGTGCAGTGCAAACGTTGTCTTCCCGCTTGATTCTGGTCCATAGATTTCAATAATGCGCCCCTTTGGATATCCACCAACACCTAAGGCGATATCAAGACTTAAGCAGCCAGAAGAGTTAACATCAACTTTCATATGAGTGCTTTCTCCAAGCTTCATAATTGAACCTTTACCAAATTGTTTTTCTATTTGTTTTAATACATCATCTAAGTTTGTATCTGTTTTTGCCATTTTTCCTCCACTGATAAATTAAGAATAACCTAAATTAGATATAAATGCAAGTCCTTTTGGAACGTTTGTTCTAAAAATGTAAATTGAGATAATTTAAACAATAAAAAAAGAGAATTCTTATTAAGAATTCTCTCAGAGTGTAGACAAACCCCTACTTTTTAAGAAAGGGGTTTTCTTATAATTATTTTTTTAAAATAAATATTAATATTTTTTGCAAAATTCACAAAAACT
>QWCB01002979.1_pt1 | contig 13355 bp, 9 predicted proteins | sample 1972511 | NCBI WGS metagenome assembly QWCB01 (sample SAMN09866719, study PRJNA288562) | Human gut metagenome isolate term5_stool, whole genome shotgun sequencing... | isolation source: gut | host: Homo sapiens | place: USA: California
ATCGAAAATGACGTAGAAGTTCTGCGTGAAGTGCTTTATACGATCATGGATATGATGGAAGATTTTATGCGCATGTTCTTTGCGACTCTTATCGTTTTTTACTACAGTTGGCAGATAGGTTTGTTTATTCTGCTCACTTCTTTTTTGCAGGCTTTTATTCCTATTGCTTTTGGTAAAAAATTAGAGCACTGCGGAGAAGAATATACCATAGGACAAGAGCGGCATATTGCGACCCTGAAGGACTACCTTGCTTCCTATACGACGACTAAACTATTTCATATTGAACCTCAGTTGACAAGGAATTATGGAAAAATCGTACATGAGGTGGAAACAAAATGGAAGGAAAAGGAGTTTTTAAGCTCTTTCGTCAATTCCTTTTCGTATGTTTTCAATAAAATAGCGTATTTGGGAATTTTTCTCGTTGGTGGATATTTACTGATGATAGGAAGCATACGCTTATCCATTATCGTGGCGATTACGAATGTCGTTTCCTATATTAGTGGTCCTTCTTTGTATTTAGTGGATGACTTGGCAAAGATAAAGGCAGCGCAGACTGCGCTTTTTCGTATAGAAAAAATCTTAAATCAGGAAATGGCGGAAGAGCCAACTGATGAACCGCCCATAGCCTTGCACACGATTCAGTTGGTCGATGTTTCCTTTGCTTACGAGAAGAAGAGCATACTGAAAGCCGTCTCTTACCAGTTTGAGCACAATCAAAAATATCTTATCGTTGGAGAAAGCGGCGCAGGAAAAACGACGTTGCTCAATTTACTCTCCGGTTTAGAGAAAAAATACACCGGAAAAATTCTGTATAACAATATGGAACGGAAACGAATCAGTGGCAAAAACATAGCAAAGAATATTTGCCTTATCGAGCAAACACCCTTCCTCTTTAAGGATACGATTTTGAATAATATAACCTTATTTGAACCGTTCGATACAGAGGAAGTCAAACAGGCGTTAGCCCAGGTTGGCCTGTTGGAATATGTTCTTCACTTAGAAGATGGTCTGCAAACCGTCCTCTTTGAAAACGGAAGCAATCTATCCGGCGGTGAAAAGCAACGTTTAGCGTTAGCACGTGCCTTACTTCGAAAAACACCATTTATCCTTTTAGATGAATACACCTCGAATTTAGACAAACACGCATTAGAGCAGATTGAACAGTGTGTTTTTTCTCTGCAGGATGTGACCGTTATCGTTGTCTCCCATCGTAGCGAGGAAAAAGACGAGAATTACCAACATGTCATTCGCATTGAAAATGGGCAGATGGTTTCGTGTAAATAACCCACACCACCCCCATCTCACCAAAACTCAATGCATTTTATGGACAAACGCGACTGTTATAACGGGCATCCCCGTTGTATGCCGGACTTCATTCCGCCTTCTCTAATGCGCTCTGCAGGAAGCAGTCAAAAAGCAATCCTAAACGTTCTACCCCTTCATCAATGTCGTCTTCCATACGATTCCAAAAAAACTGCATCACAAAGCCAATGTAGGCATACCGACAAAACGAAGCGATATTGCGTAAATTTTCTTCGGTAATCGGTCGATTTCCTGCAGCTTGGCTCACCACACGAGAAAACACATCATTGGTCAACGAGAAAATATATCGTTCCAACTGGTCACGAGAAAGACCATTAAAAACATGATAAACCGTCCGTGAATGCGCCTTGCAAGCACGAAGCGCGTCTTTTGTAACACTTTCCCATTCCAATAGGGTTTCTCCGGTTGCAAATTCCTTCACCCTTTCTGTAAACCAGGCGTCCAATAGCGCATAAATATCCTGATAATGATAATAAAACGTATTTGGACTGATCTCGGCGCGTTTCACCAATGCGGAGACGGTGATTTTGTCAAAAGGCATTTCTTCCAACATCTCTCGAAAGGTAGACATAATAAGTTTTGTCGTATACTTTGCCATAGTTTTTCCTCTTTTCCCATGCGCCCGTGAGGCGCAATACCTCTCTTTGCACACTTTCACGGAAACGAAACTCCCTCTTCTTTATTCTCTTTCAATGTGCCACAAAAAGAAAAACACCCAGTCCCTTCTTATTCTTTACGCATAGCCTTCGGACCGCATCGACGAATCAGAAACAGCGCAAAGGGCAAGAATAAGGCAAATGCTCCGACGGAAAGAAGAGAAAATGTCATCGGCGAGATACTATTTCCCAGACGGGGCGCCCCAAAGAAGCAGAAGAGATAGAGTGCGGTATTGAGAAGGGAAGGCACAAACGAGGTGATCACGCCTTCCGAATTGTAGGGCTGAAAAACATAGTAGAGAAACAGCGGATAGATGGTAAAAAACGCCCCGTTCATGATTGTCAAGAGCATCGCCACAACAAGCATTTCGGTAGAAAAACGAAGAATCAACCCATTAACGAAAACCAGAACGAGCACCAACAACGTCGGCAAAGCCATCAGCTTCCACAAACTTATCATGCGCAGACGGAACATTTCCAGCAAGGCATGTTCTTCTTTGTAAAAACTGTAATGCAAGAGGCTCTTATCACAATTCACATACATCGCTTTCGTCAAGCGAGGATGGGCACAGAGCATGTACATAACGGTCGGCAGAAAATACACCAAAGACGACGAAGACCCATCCGCTTTAATAGCCTCGGAGAAGAACATACTAAGGCAAGTGAATGTCAGACCCAAAACCAAACCCATGCCGGTACGAATCCAAATCGGGCGTTCAATGATGCGCTTGTGACGCATAAAAAATAAAGCGTTCAGATAGGCATAACCGCTTTTTTTCGCCGTATATGCCGATTTTCGAAAGATTCCCGATGCGCTCTTCCTGTTCTCTGTGAAAGTCAAATCGGCATTGAACAACGAATCCTCGGCAAGAGTGTCGTCTTCCGCCATCTCTGCCGCCTCCTTCGCTTCGCCATGTAAGGGCGTTTCTTGCATAGAGGGTGACATTCCGTTTTGCAGGTCTTCTTCTTTAAGGAAAACATCGTTTTTTATATTGGCGGAAAAGTCAGAAAGCGAATAGTGCAAGTCGCCGCTTACCTCCATCAGACGGGAATAATCCGTTTTCTGCCAAAAATAGCGCACCGAACGAACAGCCGGATACAGCAAACCCGCGCTAAGCAGCCACCCAAAATAGGAGGGCGTACTATTCCATGCCGAAAGCGCGGCAACCATTCCCATGGCTAACGATATGCGGATAACCGCATCCAAGAGCAGTTTCTTCTTCTCCGGCATCGATTGCTCTCGAATTTTCTTTTCATAGTTGTGCTGTGCGAATGCCCATTCAAGGAGTAAAACCGCAAGGCTCCAACCGACGACATCCGCGATGGACCAAACAGAAACGTAAACGGAAAACAGCAGGCTCCAAACTAAACAGCGGGAAAGACAATGCGCCCCAGGTCGGACGATATTGAGCAGCACGACACTGCGATGCAGATCCAGATGATAATAACGCTGCCACGCATAGAGCGTATCGCCTTCGGAAACGACGCGCGAACTTCCCCAACCGGAAAATAGATAGAGCACGATATACGCACCGGTCGAAATCGTATAGGTAAAAAGCGAAACATCTGCGTCAAGCGGCACCAGACCGAGCCCGAGAAAACGAAGCGCGGTAAGAATGCCATACGACACATATAAACACAAAAGAGAACTCGCCGCCGTTTTTAGCAGCTCCAAAATCAGCATGACCAACGGGCTAAGCATCCGGCTGATCGATTTGAAAACGGCAAAACGATAGTGATCGCCCAACAAGGATCCAATCAGCGGTATCCGACGCACCATGGCAACCAAACCGTTGACAAGGCTGTACCAGCTAATTAAGGTGACAAGACGCATGTCTTTCCAGAGGCGTTTACTGTTCATGTGCATCCTCTTCCGTCAACAGGCAAATTACGCGATTCTCCATATCCGCCTCGTGCAAGTCCTCTTCCACAGTAACGAGCGTTCCCTTTTTCAACAGCACGACCTTGTCGCAAAGGTCTTTTGCCAGTTGCAAAATGTGGGTGGAAAACAGAATGATGTGATCGCGGCGGATGAGGCGAATCCACTCCTTCATCTCATGTTGCACGACCACGTCCAAGGAGGTCAACGGTTCATCCATCAAAATCACACGAGGACGTAAAATCATGAACATGAGCATCTGCAGTTTATTTTTCATTCCCGTGGAATAGCTTTGAATGAGCCGATCCAGATCATCCGGAGCAAAATCAATCTGCAAAAAATACGCATTCAGATCAATCTTGCGTCCTATCTTTTCCGCATTGGCTTCCACAAAGAATTGCAACAGTTCCCGACCGGTAAGAAAATTCGGCAAGGTCGGTTCAGAGACCATGAAAAACGCATCCTCCGGAAGCAACGGCTGCATTTGTCCATTTTCTTCCAGCGTTACGCAACCGCCGTCTTTCGTTCGTTCTCCGGCGATGAGCGAAAAAAGCGTTGTTTTTCCAGCACCATTTCGCCCTAAAAGCGCATATACCGTGCCTTGTTCAAAAACAGCGTTTGCTCCACAAAGCACGTGTTTATCTCCAAAAGACTTTTCCAATCCTTCTACATGTAAACGCATTACCACTCCTCCATAATCGGGGCTAAAGACGAAAGACACAAATTTTCACAGACATAGCGAATACGATACGCTTCCGGCAACAAAAACGCATATTTTACTTCACCGAGCATTCGGGAAAGCATGGCGGAATCCGCTTGCAAATATGCCGGAATACGATGCAGCAGCGCATCGCCCTCTTTGCGATACGCATAACGCAGACGAACGAGTGCTCCTTTTAATGCTTCCCCGTACAGTCGTCCGTGTCGCCCATCCCAATACAGGGCAGGATTTGGCGTTTCACAAAGAGCGCGCAGCAGCAAAAAAAGCGTACGTTCCGCACGGGTTCCGAGAAATAGCGTTAATACAGGCTCAAATGCCTGGCTTTCTTCCCATTGTATCATGGAAGATGCCGCCCAACGACCGCGCAAACGCAAGAAAGCATCGGCTGCTTCGCAGTTGTGTAAAACCGATTCGGGTGGATGGTACAAAACGTCCAGCATTCGCCGGCGCAGCAAAGCGGAAACGTCATAAGCATTGCCGGAAAAAAGGGGCGCGCGCCCTTTTTTTGCCGGCACGACGTATATTTTTCGTGCCTTTTCCTCTATCGTTTCTATTTTCCACACACGTCCGGCAAGCAAAAGATGTGCTCCTTCCATGGTCTGCGGCGTTAGCGGAATCATACCGATACGCTCTTTGCCTGCCACCACACGAAAATCAAGCGGCGTTTGAAATTGCGCATAGAAGTCACGACGTGTCGCTATGCGCTCGCCTGCAAGACCTAAAAACACCTCTTCGCCTTTTCCTTCGCTGCGCTCCAAAAAATCCTCGGCAAGAAGATGATCCACAATCGCCTCTATGTCTTTTTTCGATAAGAATGAAAAAACCTGCCATTGGGAAAGAGCGTACAAATCGGTATAAGAAAGTCCACTTCCTTCCAAAGCCATGGACAATACCTGATGCGCAAACACATCGTAAGGATGCGAAAGAGGTTGAACCGGCTCCAAAGTTCCCTCCTCGACCATGACCAGTGCCGTCACCGCTTGCAACAAAGATTCGTCCTCGGTGGTCAGGAGATGAACACGTGCCGGTTCCGGCAGATGCCTTCCCGTTTGCGGTTCAACCATCTCTCCCCGTCCGCTCCGTCCGAGACGCTGCGCCAAAGAGGCAGCAGAAAACGGAGCATCAATCTGACAGACCGCATCTACCGCGCCGATGTCGATACCCAGCTCCAACGTAGATGTTGCGCAAAGCGCAAAGCGGGAAAAACCACCCTTCGCCCACTGCTCCGCTTCTTCACGCAAGTTTTTTTCCATGGAGGCATGATGCGCCATAACACGCAAAAAGACCTGTTCTCGCGAAACGCGCTCCTGTAAAGCATGCGCAATTTCTTCTACCCGTCGGCGCGAGTTGGGGAAAATCAGCAAGTTTTCTTTTTTAAGATACGAAAACAGCGCATCATACAGCGCGAATTGCGCAGAGTTTTCCTCCTTCTCTTTCTCCCATGCGACAGGAAAAATCTGTGTTGTGCTTTCTATCGTTCGCTTCGTGCGATCCAATACCAAACGGGTTTCTCTTCCCGATGGAAAAAATCGCTTGGCATCTTCATAATTGCCTTCTACGAGTGTGGCGCTCATGCCGATATAGCGCGGCCTGGCACCGCTTCGTCGTTCGAGACGCATCAAAAGAGAGCGCAGTTGTACGCCGCGCGCGCCGGAAAGAAAATGATGACATTCGTCCACCAGTACCCAGTCCAATCGGGAAAATAGTGCCGAAATGCGTTCCGGATGCGTTGCAAACATCGCTTCTAAGGACTCCGGCGTAATGAGGACAATGCCGGAAGGATTTGCCAAACAACGGCGTTTTGCCGCCATATTGGCTTCTCCGTGCCATGCCGTGATCGGAATCGAAAGCGCTTTGCACAGCTTCCAAAGGCGATTCGTCTGGTCGTTAATCAGCGCGACCAAAGGCGAAATCAGTAGGATGCGCACGCCGTCCGGCGGAGAGGACCACGAAACGAGAGAGAGCGCCGGCAAAAGAGCGGCTTCTGTTTTTCCTGCCGCCGTGGGTGCGGAAAGAATAAAATTATCCTCCGTTTCCGTTGCGACGCGAATCGCCGCTTCCTGAATCGGGCGAAGCCCCTGCCAACCCTGTTCATAAATATACTGACGAATAGGCTCTGAAAGACGTCCAAAGGCAAACATCGCCGTCTCCTTCCGTTTCGCATTCTCCTATTTATTGCCTTCTCTGCTCTCATTTCGGCAGTCGCCATTCGATTGCCAATCCGCTTCGCACCTCTACAGGATTTCTATGTCGGCATCCTCTTGGTCATCGGGATCTTTTTCCACGCGACCGAGCGAACCAAAACGGCGCATTAACAGCTCTTCTGCCGAAAGGGACGGATTCTGTCTTGCCCATTGCAAAAGCTGCAGAAAATCTTTAATTACCGCACGAGGAGTGAGAAATTCCGCTGCCCCGGGGCGATTGAGTTCCGCCTGCATAAACTGCGCAATTTGCTCCTCAGTAAAGGGGTCATCCGCATAAGCATACGCGGTAACAAAAATCGTCTGCAATTTTTCCAGCAAAGTATAAATTTCCTCCGGTGTGAGCGGTTTCAGCATTTGCACCGTCGCCGTCGTATCCACTAAATCGCTCAAATCGTCTCGCGCAATGCCAAAACGTCCCTTTAACGCGCCGTAGCTTGCCATGCCCCGTCGTTCATCAAAAACCGTTTTTCGGGTGGCTGCCAGATTCATCCATAAACCGGACGTGTTTCCGCTTTTCGTCTCGTTGTACAGGTTCAAAATGCGTTCATAGTTTTGTTCGCGCGTCATGCTGCGTGGCAATTTATAGAGATTGACACATTCATCAAAATTGACGACCAGACCGCGATAGCCGAACAAACGAAACAACTCGCTCCAATTGAGCAACACTTCGGTCCAATTATCGTCCGTTATAATCTCTCCGATACCCAGCGTGCGTTTGGCTTCGGTTTTGGTTGGGATATGCCCACCGAGCCAGCGAAGCGCCATCGCTTTTTTCATCGCATCGCCTGCTGCCATGGCTTCCATGTAGAGCATCAGTACGCGCGTGAGCGCAAAGCGCAATCCGCCATCAGCAAACATCGCCAATTGGGAAAAGAGATGCTCGCCGACTTGCGCTTTCTCTTTTCCCTCTTCGGCATACCAGCGATCCAGCATAGCGGAAAGCGCATTTCCCGAAGGGGCATCCTGCGTTTTCAGGCGTTTCATTATCTCCTGATAGAGCGCAACGCCCTTGCCATCCGTGGCATGAAAACGTCGCGTGGGTGTCAAATCCACCGTCGCACTTACCATGTTCATCGAGCATGCCAGCTGTTCAATCGTATGCAGCATGAAGCTCTTTCCAGAACCAAAATCCCCCACCCATAAACGAAACTCGGAGGCACCTTCGCCAAGACGGGAAAGAATAGAAACGACTTCTTCGACTTCCTGACGCCTGCCAACCAGAAGATGCTGAATGCCAACAGAAGGTACTACACCCCCTTCGAGAGCCTGCAGAATCTGTTGCGCGTCATCACACGATAAGAAAAGTGTTTGTTCATTCGTCATCGACTTCCTCCTTTTTTCCGGTGGTCAACAGATGATCCACCATGGCGACCGTCCGGGTTAACTCTATTTTCGCCTCACGAATACGCCGTCGGTTCAGGCGAAGCGTGCGTGCTTTTGGGCTTTGCCAGGCGGTAAGCTGTTTTGATAACTCGCTCACCCAATGGGGATTTTCCGGCGAAAGGCTATGAAGAACCTGTCGAAGATCCTCTTCATGCGAGGAATCCACGAGCTCCTGCATGGCAGAAGATGTCCTCGCGGCATTCGGCTTTCGACGCAAAGCAAAGAAGCGCTGTAACCGCATAAATGCAGGGCTTAGCTCTTCGCCGTTATCTCGTCGCCCAAGAATGGCGCAGACTTCCTTTTCGTTCATGGTATCGAGAACCGTTAGCCGTTTTTCTTCATCCGGAAGAAGAAACAGCCATTTCTGGCGCATGCGATTAGCTCGTTTCTCTTCTGCAGGAAGCAAGAAGAAATCTTCTTCGGTAATGGGCGGAAGAGGCGTTGTTTCTATCGCCTTCACTACTTCCTCTTCCACGCCTTTAGGTAATCGACGGGCGACTTCCCGTCGGTCGCGCACCGTTTGAATGGGTGAAATGCCTGCGATTTCAATGCGCACGCGCGCCTCCGCCAGCCGAAGAAGATTACGAAGTATCGTATAGGCGTATGGATTGATTGTCTCTCTTCCGCACGCGGTGTCATACAAGTATTCTCGCATCATGCGATTATTCCAACGCACATTTTGTTTTCGTGCGGCTTCTTCCAGCACATCCATGGCGGCATCATAAAGAAAAATGACGCGCCTGACCAGCGGCGGAATCGTCCAAAGCGCGCTTAACGATGCCTGTCGTTCCTGCAAACGACGAATTGTTTTGGTTTGCACCTCGTAATGGTCTTGAATAATCCCTTTTGGATCCCACCAGAGAATGGGTCTTCCCTTTTGATCAAACCCAAAATAACGCAGCGTTTCCTCGTCGGCAGGCGGTAAGGTTTCCGCCTCTCGACGCAAAAAGGATTCCAAAGTTGCTTTGCCTTCCGCACCAAGCGCAAAAGACAGATAGGCATCATCGCTATACCCCTTCTCTTCGCGACCACGGTAATGTGCACAGACAATATGCTCCGTAAGCACACGAAGTTTGCTCAGCAAATAGGAAGGGAGCTTTTCCGGTGGCAGGGCATCTTTTCGATGATGACGGTCAAGGCGTTCCAGACGAAGCGCATACGCCTGTTCCGCTGCGCGCTCAAAAAGAATATCCACCTGTCGTTTCAGCTGTTCGGAACCGGAAAACGCCGCCTGATAGGGGACTTCGCGAAAAAGCTGCTCTTTCCAAAAACCGTCTTTATGCGGTTTTGCTACGTGAATAAATCGTGGCGATGGTTGCTCTTCTGCTGGTGGGCGCTTCGACGGAACTTTTAATGGAGAGGTCGACATCTTCGGCGCATTTGCCATACGCGCTTTTGCTTTTGCTTTCAACTTCGGATCCTGCAGTTGTGTAAGAATCCAGGTAGAAAAGTCCTCTCTCATGTCGCCTCCTCCCTTTTAAGATGAACATCCATTCTTTCCATTTTACCGCATAATAAAATGGCTTGCGGAACGATTCCGCACGGTTCTTTTTGCAGTGTCCAATAAGTGGACTATAATAAGACGACCGGAACCAAAAGGAGTGACTGTTGAAAACTATATTGATTCTCTGCGGCGGAAGATCGACGGAACATGAAATTGCGCTGCGCAGCGCAAAATCCGTAATCAATGCCTTAGATCGTAAAAAATACCGTGTCGAAGTATGCTATATCGATAAGCAAGGCTGTTTCCTGCCTTTGGGAGAGGTTGGTCCTATCGAAGAGGAGCGCGAGTTGATACGCACAACCCGTCAGCCACGTCTTTCGACGATCAGCACCTTTTGCCGTCTTGTCGAGCGGCTTTCTGCGGAAAGCGAAACGCTCATCGTTTTTCCCGTCCTGCACGGGCAGACAGGCGAAGACGGCGAAATTCAAGGCTTTTTGCAAACGCTGGGCGTACCCTATGTTGGCAATCGGCTGACCACCAGTGCGCTTTGCATGGACAAGGGATTTGCCAATGACGTATTCCACGCCTGCGGTATTCCCGAAGCGGATTACCTCACGTATACACGAACCCAGTGGGAAGCGGATGGAAAAAACAGCGAAGCCATCGCTTTACGCATTTCGCATTCCTTCGGTTTCCCCTGCTTTGTAAAACCGGCGAACAACGGGTCTTCTGTCGGCGTGAATCGCGCCACCGAAGAAACGCTTGCTAAAGCAATCGAAGAAGCCTTCCGCTTTGACCGACGCATTGTCATTGAAGAGGAAATCCACGGACACGAGTTGGAGGTATCTGTCCTCGGCAATACGCACCCGAAAGCATCTCTTCCCGGAAGCTATACGTCAACGCATGATGTCTTAGACTACGAGGCGAAATACAACGATACATCCACCAAAGAGAACGTGCCGCATCCTCTTTCCACAGAAACCACAAAAGCGGTGCAGACGTTAGCACTGAAAGCCTATGAAGCGCTTGGCTGTGAAGGCTTTGCCCGTGTGGATCTCTTTTTGGGGGACGACGGTAAGCTATATCTCAATGAAATCAACACTTTCCCCGGCATGACGCCTTCTTCTTTAGCGCCTAAACTGTGGACGGCACTGACCGAGATGACCTTCGCCGAGTATCTGGATGAATTGATTGGCTATGCGCTGGAATCTGAAGCAGCGCAAGAAACCGTAGAAACTTCGTGGAGACAAGCATGAAACGACAAACGCTAAAACAAATCGCAGACTACGCCAATGCGCGCCTCTCCTCCGCTGCCAATCCAGATGCGGCGGTTCGTGCCGTTTCCATTGATACACGAACGCTTGATGCAGGAGACCTTTATGTGCCGATTATCGGTGAGCGTTTAGACGGCCACCGCTTTATTGACACCGCGTTCGCAAAAGGTGCTATCGCCTGTTTTCACGACAGCGAACATATTCCCTCCGACGAGGAGAATCGCGCCTATCTTTCCGTAGAAAATACGACGGAGGCGTTTACGCAGATGGCAGCCAACTACCGCGCTTCACTCGATCTCACTGTCATCGGCATCACCGGTTCCAATGGCAAAACCACAACGAAAGACATTGTCCATTCTGTCTTACAGAAAGCCTTTCGCACGCTGAAAACGACCGGCAATCTCAACAATGAAATCGGCGTCCCTCGAACCTTGCTGCAAATTGATGAGGATACCGAAGTTGCCGTCGTGGAAATGGGAATGAGCGGATTAGGAGAGATTTCCCACTTAACCAAAATTGTGCGCCCGCATATTGCCGTAATCACCAATGTCGGAGACGTCCATCTGGAACAGCTTGGCAGCCGTGAAAATATTGCAAAAGCCAAATTAGAGATTTTAGAAGGCATGCATGCTGAGGATATTTTCCTCTATAACTATGATAATGAAGTCCTGCGTAAAGCGGTTGCCGAACGCACCATTGTTCCACGCATGATTTCTTTTGGCACCGATCCAAAAGCCGATATCGTGCTTTCTTTAGAGCGTACCACGCCGGTAAGCACCACATTCTCCCTCGACGGTACCTCATTTACCGTCGATCTTTTGGGCGCGTATCAGATGTATAACGCCGCCGTCGCCGTGATTATCGGTCATCTTCTCGGACTGGACGATAGCACTATTCAGGAGGGACTCCACGTCACGGATCAAACCAAGTGGCGCACCGACTTAGAGCATTTCTCCGGTTTTGATATTCTCGTAGATGTCTATAAATCCAATCCGCCCTCGTTGGAAGAGGCGCTGCACACGGCGGAGCTGTTGCACGGATACAAAAAGAAAATCGCCATTTTAGGCGATATGCTGGAACTGGGAGAACAGGAAGAAGCACTGCATCGAGAAATCGGCAGAAAGATTGATCCGAACGTCTTTGATGCGGTTCTCTTTTATGGGCCGCTCTCCAAAGCCATGATGGAAGGCGCTGCCGAACACTTTTCGCCGTCACGCCTTTTCCACTTTTCCTCCAAACCGGATTTAGTGGACAAAGCAAAATATCTCATTACCCGTAACGCTTTGGTTCTCATAAAAGGCTCACGCGCCATGCGCCTCGAAGAGGTGGTGGAAAGTCTTTCGGGGGTAACGGTATAAAAAGAGGTCGTTGACAAACGGTAAGCGCCGTTTGCCAACGACCTCTTTTTTCTTAGTGACCACTTTCCTGAATGCGTCCATCCTGAATATGCAACAATCTTCCACAGGATGAGGCAACTTCTTGGTCGTGCGTGACCATGACTATCGTCTTCCCCTGTCGATTGAGTTCTTGCAATAAAGCAATAATTTCGCTGGACGTTACTGAATCAAGCGCGCCGGTCGGTTCATCCGCAATAATGAGTTCCGGCTGCGTAATTAAAGCACGCGCGATTGCCACGCGCTGCATTTCGCCGCCGGAAAGTTCCGCTACTTTACGCTTTTCAAAGCCGGAAATACGGCATAAATCCAACGCTCTTTTTACACTTAGCGTCTCTTTTTTTCGCTTATTACTGAAATAGAGGGGAAGCGACACATTCACCGCCACAGTCTCATTGAGCAATAACGCAAAATTCTGCAAAACGATGCCTACGTGATTAGCGCGAAACGCCGCCATTTCCTTTTCTTTGAACTTCGTAAGATCCGCACCCTTAAACAGAATTTTACCTTCGGTAGCCTGATCCACAGCACCAATTAGATTAATCAGCGTCGTTTTTCCGGCACCCGATTTTCCCATAATAGCGGTCATTTCGCCTTCCCGGATGGTCAAATTGATGCGATCCAGAACCGTTTTTTGGTTTCGCTTGCCCGAATTATAGATTTTACTGACCTCAATAAGCTCAATCATGTTCGCGATCCTTTCTCAACACCCAAACCATCGGCAAGCTACAAAGTCCTGATAATAGAACGCTTCCGCCGATAAGTCCCCACTTTAATGCCGGGCGAATATGGTATACATATTGTCTTCCGGAATGATCCAGAAAATAGAGTCCTTTCATCACGATGAAAAAGAGTAGTAATGCTGCGGCAAACAGCAGCACAAAACTCAAAAAATAGATACGTTCACAATCCCGTCTGGATGCTCCTACCAGGCGAAATACTTGAAATTGCCGCACACTCTTAAAAAGGTTTAGCACAGTCATACTGAAGATGCCGGATAACAGTAAAAGACCAAGCGTCACGTTCATCGGCATATCATTCTTTAACCGCTCGGACAGGATCTTCTCCGACTGTGTA
>QWCB01010885.1_pt1 | contig 13347 bp, 10 predicted proteins | sample 1972511 | NCBI WGS metagenome assembly QWCB01 (sample SAMN09866719, study PRJNA288562) | Human gut metagenome isolate term5_stool, whole genome shotgun sequencing... | isolation source: gut | host: Homo sapiens | place: USA: California
GGGTCGCAATATACCTGAATCTCACGTTGCGGTGCACCACTGATGGAGACGGTTCCGACTCCCGGAATACGTGCCAGCGGATTTACCACACGGTCGTCCAATATCTTATAAAGCGCTGACTGACTCTCATTGGCCTGTACGGAAAGCAACACGATCGGAATCATGTCCGTACTAAATTTGAAGATGATCGGATTCTCGACATCATCGGGAAGCTGTGAGCTTACCATGTCGAGTTTATCGCGCACATCATTGGTGAGAACGTCAATATCGTTACCAAACTCGAACTCCAATGTAATTAATGACATATTCTCGGAAGAACGGGAGGTGATATGTTTCAGGTTGCTCACCGCATTCAACGTATTTTCGAGCGGGCGAGTCACATTATTTTCTATATCCGAAGCACTTGCTCCGGGATAAGCGGTCATTACCATGATTGTATTCGTGTCAATGTCCGGATACAAGTCGATAGGTAACTTGGACAAAGAGAAAAGACCAAAAATCACCACTGCCAGAAAGCAGAGGGAGGTCATAATCGGTTTCTTAACCGCACCTTCGTATAAACTCATGTTGTTTTATTTAAAAGCCTCTCCCCACTCCTCTCCCAAGAAGAGGAAGCCGGAAGATCGTTTTGAAATCAGGTTAATTAATAAAAGCATTGGGAGAAAGGTACTGTACATCTCTCATTTGGAAGAAAGTTGGGAAGAGGCTTCCACCTCTACTTCCATACCGTTCACCAAACGTGACTGTCCGGCAACTACAACCTGTGAGTTATCGGGCACACCGGATTTCAACTCGTACTCCGTACCCATGCGTCTACCCAGTTCAACCTTATTATAAGATACTTTACCGTCTTTATAAACGAATACATAACGGTCGCCGGAACCTGCCTGCTTAACGATAGCCAAATCAGGAACAACTACGTTTTCTGCTGTACCGAAGTTCAATGTCGCACGGGCAAACATTCCCGGACGCACACGCTGGTCTTTATTATCCAGTCTGATCTCCACCTGGAATGTACGGGTAGTAGCATCTATGGTAGGGTAAATCAGGTTGATGGTTCCTGTAAAGACTTCATCACCATATACATCGAGTTTCACGTCGACAGGAGTACCTTTTTTCACTTTCGTGAAGTAGGTTTCAGACACGTTAATCAGGAGTTTCACGGGAGTGATCTGTTCTACTACCAGAACCGGTTCTCCACCACTGTACATATCGCCATTATCATAGTTGCGCGCAGTGACTACACCATTGATAGGGCTTTGCAAAGAGGTATTCTCCAGCAGATTCTTATAAGCGGTTTTCTTCACATCGAGTTGCATCTTCGAAGCATCCCACTCTGATTTGGACGCACCGCCCACTTTATATAATTCGTCGATACGGTTGAATTCTATTTCCTGATTATCTAGTTGCAGCTTCGTCTGTTTCAGGTTGGCTGCATCCATCTGCACAAGTTTCTGTCCTTTGGATACGCGGTCGCCCACTTCTACGAAAATCTGATCGATACGTACGGGAGACGAAGGCGCAATATTATTCTTTACTTCGGCTTCCACCGTTGCTGTGTAATCCTGTATTTGATCTACGGGGCGGGCTTTTACGTCTGCCAGCTTCACAATAGGCTTTGCGTCCACATGTTCCGCAGCAGCTTTGTCTTTTCCACCTGTACATGAGCCCATAAACACAGTTAACAGCAGGGCTACCAATTGGATACTTCTTTTCATATTCCTTACTTGTAATTTTTTAGTTGTCTATCTTTATTCTTTTCCCAGAACCTGATCGAGGTCTGCCTTAGCAACCAGGTAATCGTATATGGACTGATTGTAGGTGAGTTGCGCCTGTGTCAGTGACACTTGGGAACTGTTCAGTTCGAGCACCGTGCCCTTACCTACATCATAACGTTTTTCGGCAATCACCACCGCTTTCTTTGCCTGCATCACATTTTCCTTGTTGCTGACTACCTGCTCTGTGCTGGCACTCATATTATTGCGACAACTGACAATCTGTATATTCAACTGTCTTTCCGTATCGATACGATTCCAATCGAGCTGGCGCATCTGGATACGGGCAGATTTCACTTTCGTAAAATTGCTTGCCTTATATAAAGGTATGCTGATATTGAACATCAGGCTGGAACTGTTGCTCCAGTTATAATCGAAGAAATTGATATTCGGATTATACAATGACTGATATTGATAGGAGAAGCTCATGGAAAGAGTCGGCATAAAGTTCGTCTTTAAAGACTTTACATTCTTTTCGAGCAACTTCATGTTCAAGTCCAACTGCTTCATGGTGGTATTGTTGTTCAGATTCACATTCTCTTCTTTCAACTGATTGGCAAACATGGTCGTCTCATAGTTGGTCAGATTATCATTAATCTTTATCTCCACATCGGCAGTGATGCCCATCAGAACTTTTAACTGTAATTTAGCCAAAGTCACCGCATTGGCTGCCGCAATCAGGTTCGGCTTAATGCTGCGCATCTGTACTTCCGCACTGATCTTGTCATATTCGCTCACAGTTCCCTGCTGATATTTGGCATTCACTACATTGTAATTATCTTCTGCCAGTTTATAGCTGCCTTGAAGCACTTCATAGCTATCCTGTGCAAGCATTAACTGATAATAAGCCTTGCTTACCTGATTCACCAGATCCAGTTTGGAAGCACGTGACTTCTCTACTGCCAGTTCAATATCCGTCTTTGTCATCGACATAGCACGGTAAACACCCGGCACAAAGAGTGGCAGGTTAATACTCAACCCGGCATTGGCGGTGTTCGAACCGTCTTGCCCCATCTTGAACGACATATCGTTCAATTTCATTTCAGCCGCTTTAATTGTATGGTCTAAGGAACCGGCAATGCTGGCCTCCGGCAACAGACTTTGCCAGGCTTCCTTGCTGGCAACTCTCTTTAAGGCGATTTCTTCCGCTGCCACTTTCATTGTCGGATTCTCATCCAATGCAATTTCCAAGGCTTTGTCTAAGGTTAAGGTTAGGGTATTCTTCTCCGTCTGCGTGTCCTGCGCCTTTGCAAAACCAAATGCACAGAATGCCACAGCTACCAGAAGGATCTTCCGACCTGTCAATCTTTTCATCTTGTTCATAAACTGAATTTCTAATTTAATCTTAATTGTTTGTCAATAGAACCTCACTTTTACTCTAGTCTTCGATGCGGTTCTTGCGATATTCTTGTATAAAGTCTTCCAGTACCCTTGCTCCTTTTTCGGTGGAGATACCGCGTATATAAGTAAACATGATGGATTCGTACACTTCAATGAAAGGGTATTCATTACAGATGTCCGTATTCAAAAGCACATCAAATTGCTCACGTACCAGCAAATTGACAATAGCGAAGTTTACATCCGAACGAAAGATGCCCTGCTCTACTCCTGTTTTGAAGAAGGACATGGTTTTCATCGAATCGCTGTCCTGCCGATTCTTCATCATCTCATATACTTTGGGATATTTCTTAATGTCTTCAAAAAAGCGTTTGTTCGTCTGATGAAACATCTCAATGCTTTTCTGAAAGACTGCAAGTATCACTTCCAACACATTGTGCGACTGTTCAAAGACTTTCTGCAAATACTTGTCTCTGTCTGCCTGTGCCTTCAGTATGCATTCTTTCAACAACGATTCTTTATCCGAAAAGACTTCGTAGAGCGTACGTTTGGAAATTCCTAATGCTGCTGCAATGTCATCCATTGTAATACTCTTGATGCCTTTTGAAGTAAAAGCTTCTGTTGCCGCCGTTATGATCCGTTCTCTTAACTCTACCCGTTGGGAAGCGTCCTTTCCATGCTCTGTCATCATCCGTTTTTCTATTTTATTAAAATGCAGTTTTCGTTTTCTCTTCATTTCCAAAGGAAAAACGGAACAAAGATATATAGAAAACTCAATTAACAAATTAAGTTTCCAGCTATTTATAGTCCATTTGGGATTTATTATCATTCAATAGAGTGAAATGAAAACAAGTGTTAATAGGAAATTTGGAACAAACACAAAAGAAAGGTAAAAGGAGGGAATATAGGAAGTAAAGTTTTATCGCTAATAGAAGAGATGGGAGCCAATAAATGCCGGATAAATATCGATAAGAATCGACACTTACCCGGCAATAACAGTCACCATTATTAACGAAAAGCGAAAAAGGGTCAATTTATTGTCAGTATTCAATCTGTGTCCTCTTCAGGAAGGCGACTGTTTTATGTATTTCCTTGTACATCACAATGTCATCTTTTACAAAAGGCACTTCTTTCCGATAGGCATGGAGGAAACGCTCAAGAACGGGAGAGGTTTTCTGCGGGCGGCGGAAGTCGATGCCTTGTGCGGCGTTCATCAGTTCGACGGCAAGGATATGTTCCAGGTTGTCCATCACTTTATAGAGTTTGGTGGCGGCATTGGCACCCATGCTTACATGGTCTTCCTGTCCGTTGGAGGAGACGATGGAATCGCTAGAAGCTGCATAGCAGTACATTTTATTCTGGCTGACCATGGAGGCGGCGGCATACTGGGGAATCATGAAGCCGGAGTTCAGACCGGGGTTGGCTACGAGAAATTCAGGTAGTCCACGGAGTCCCATAATCAGTTGGGAGACACGGCGTTCGGAGATATTTCCCAATTCGGCCAGGGCGATGGCGAGGAAGTCATAAGAGATGGCAAGCGGTTGCCCGTGAAAGTTTCCGCCGGAGATGATCCGGTCTTCATCGGGGAAGATGGTGGGGTTGTCCGTGACGGAATTGATTTCGGTCAGCAGTACGGAGGCAACGTAGCGGATGGCATCTTTGGTGGCGCCATGTACTTGTGGGATGCAGCGGAAGGAATAGGGATCTTGCACATGTTCCTTGTGGCGTTCGATTAGTTCGCTGCCTGCCAGTAGTTTGCGGAAGGCGATGGCTTCGCACTTTTTTCCTTTATAGTAAACATCACCGACACCTATCAGAGGAAGGAAAAGATTGGCGAGCGGTGCCAGGTCGCCGGAGGCTCCAAGGGAACCGCGGTCGTAGACAATTGGCATGACGTCATTATTGAAAAAATCGAGGATGCGTTGCACGGTGATAACTTGTACGCCGCTATGTCCCAATGAGAGGGCGTGGGCTTTGAGAAGCATCATCAGTTTGATGATGACGGGGCGGATTTCTTCGCCTACGCTGCAAGCATGGCTTTTTATCAAGTTCTCCTGGAGGGTTCCCAGTTCATCGGGAGATATATTTTTAGTGCATAGAGAGCCGAAACCTGTTGTTATGCCGTATAATGGTTCTTCGGAAGAAGCTATTTTTTGGTCGAGGTAGTCACGGCATTTCTGGATGCGTAACTTGGCTTCGGGGGCTAGTTCCAGTTTCAGGTTTTCGTTTATAATTCGTTCGATGATTTCGAAGGTCAGTGCTCCGGAACCGATATGGTATACATTCTTACTCATACGCGCAGGTCTTGATTTACGGCATCCAACAATTCTTTTTCTCTCTGACAGGCGGTTTGCTCGATGGCATCGGCTTCGGTTTGCAGCTGGAGGACAAAATCTCTGTCTTTGAGCGAACCGAGGTTAATACGAACATTCAGCAAGGCTCCCAATACGGCGGAACGGGCAGACATCATGGCTACACAGGCGTCTGTGACGGCATTACGGTTACCCAAACGGGCAACATCTGCTATGACGGACATCATATCCAGTGCTTTGCGGGCTACTTCTAACGGGACGAGGGCAGCTTGTTTGGTTGCTTCCTGAATGGCGGCACTTCGGACAGCTTTCTCTTCGTCGGTTGTTTTAGGAAGTTTGAAGCAGGCAAAGACTTCGTTGTAGGCAGCGGAATCTTTATCAATAAGTGCAATAAATTCGTCCAGTAAGCGGAGTGTGATTGTTTGTGCGTGTTGCATTACTTCTTCACTGGCTTCGTATCCTTTTTTTCCTACGGTGAGCCGTGCCACCATCGTGGAAAGCGCGGAAGCCAGTGCTCCATTCAAAGCGGCAATACTGCCACCACCGGGCACAGGGTCACTGCAAGCTACTTTATCTAAGAAATCTTTTACGGTTAAATCTGCTAACATGGTATTCAGTTTTAAGTGATTAATGAATGAGTGGGGTAACTATTAAGCGACGGGATATAACATGCCGCCTTTAATAGTCATGATTACACAGTTCATGCCTATATAATAAGGTAGAATATGATAGTTGTCGGAATTGAGAATGATGAAATCGCCTTGTTTGCCAACTTCGATACTTCCAATACGGTCGGCTCGTTGAAGGGCGGCGGCTCCGTTCAGGGTCAGGGCGGTGATGGTTTCTTCGATGCTCATTTGCATATAGATGCAGGCCAAAGCAATGGTCAGCGGGATGGAACCGGAGAAACAACTGCCGGGATTCAGGTCGGTAGCGAGTGCCACAGCACAACCGGCGTCAATCATTTCACGACCTCGTGCGTAGGGTTCTTTCAGGGCAAAAGCTGTCAAAGGCAACAGGGTAGCCACAACTCCGGCATCAGCCATTGCACGGATGCCGGCATCGGAAGCATGCAGGAGGTGGTCAGCAGATAGTGCTCCCAGTTCGGCTGCCAGTTCGGCCCCACCGAGGGAGACGATTTCATCAGCATGGAGTTTCAATATGAAACCGTGCTCCTTGGCTGCCTGAAGCAGGCGACGGGATTGTTCGATAGAAAAAACACCTTGTTCGCAAAAGACATCACAACATTCTGCCCACTTACCGGAATGGATAAGGGGAAGCATTTCACGAATCAGGAAGTCGATGTATTCGTCGCTTCTCCCTGCATATTCTTCGGGAAGGGCATGGGCGCCGAGGAAAGTGGAGACTATATCGACGCGTTTATGCTCAGCGTTATTCAGGCTGCGCATTACTTTTAGTTGTAGTAATTCTGTGTCCCGGTCCAGGCCATAGCCACTTTTACCTTCTACGGTGGTTACTCCCATAGTACTCATCTTCTTCAGGAAGCTTTCGGCGGCTGAACGAAGTTTAAGGTAGTTCATTTGCCGGGTGGCTTTTACGGTACTTGCAATTCCCCCTCCCCGCTCCATGATTGACATATAGCTTTCGCCTTTCAGACGCCAGGAGAATTCTTCGGAACGTTCTCCACCAAATACAAAATGGGTATGGGAATCGACGAAACCGGGTAAAAGGCAATGTCCGCGAGCGTTATAATGCCAATAGTGCTGGTAGTAACCATCCCGGTCTTCACCACGGTTTTCACCAACGTAAGTAATGATTCCTTTGGTCACTTCCACGGTTCCGTTTTCTATGATTTGCAGTTGAGACATTTCCTCTCCTTTACGGGCGGAAAAGCCGATGGGGGTTACGATACGGGCGTTAAATATGATTAGGTTTTCACTCATAAATAGTTCATCATAATTAGTTCATATAATAAATGGAGATATGAATAGCACGTTTTTTAGAATGATGTTTGCCATAAAGCAATTGTGATTCATTTTATTTTCTTATTGACTATTCCATGATACGAGCTTCGAGAACTTGCTGCATGGTAAAGTTTTCGAGTCCGAGATAGTAGGAAGCGGTATCAATCAAAGCTTCCATCGGTACAAGGCCGATTATTTCGCTACCTACAATCGTAACACCGTAACGACGGGCTTCGATACGTACTAATTCGAAGGCACGGTAAAGTGCGGTACGGGTATAGTCGGTCATGTTAATGGATACTTGGGTAATGTTTCGCTCTTTCAGTTCCACCCCCATTGCTTTTACATAACGAAGTCCTCCATTGATATGGCGGATACTTTTCGCAATCTTAGTGGCTATCTCCAGATTATCTGTACTTAGATTAATATTGTAGGCTACGAGTGGCATACGGGCTCCGATTGCTACGGTACCTGCGGTCGGATGTCGTTCAGCAGGTCCGAAGTCAGGTTGCCATTCGGGTAGTTTGATCTTTTCGGCCATTCCTTCAAATTCACCTTTACGAACGGAGGCGAGATTTTCCCGATGTGGCGCAGTAGCGGACTTTTCATACAGGAAGACGGGAAGATTATATAGCTCCGCAACTTTCGCTGCTACTTTTTTAGAGAGTTCGATGGCTTCTTCCATACTGGTATTCTTAATCGGGATGAAAGGGATCACATCTACCGCTCCCATACGAGGATGTTGCCCGGTGTGCTGATTCAGGTCGATCAAACAGACAGCTGCACCGACGGCTTCAACTATTGCTTCATACAGTGCTTCCGGTTCTCCCACAAGTGTGACGACCAGACGATTATGGTCTTCATCATTACTATAATCAAGCAGTTTTACTCCGGCTTTAGCACGGAAAGGGGCTACTATCTGATCTATTTTCTCCAAATCACGTCCCTCGCTAAAATTGGGGACGCATTCAATAATCTTATTCCAACTCATACCAAATATCTATTATTATAGAGGTTATACTTTACTGAATAACTATATGTTTTACATCAAATAGCCACATGGTTTATTCAAAATAACCGCATGTTTAAACTGTTCCATATATTGTGGGAATTTACTCCCTCATATTATGGGAATGTTTTCTCTTATATTGTGAGACTACTTTCCCACAATAGATGTAACCATCTTCTTTATTAATTCTTCGTCCGCCACATACGGCATTGTTATCTGATAATCTCCAGCATGGGACTCATTAAATGCCTCACTCGTTTCCATCGCATGCGGATTACGCGCCCACGAACGGCGGGCTACTCCTCCCATTACGTCCCAAAGCATTGCCGAACGAAGTATTTCATCTACCCGTTCGCTACCGTCGCATACCATACCAAAACCGCCATTGATTGCTTTACCAATGCCGACGCCACCTCCATTGTGTAAGGCTACCAGACTCATTCCACGGGCACAATTTCCGGCAAAACATTGCACAGCCATATCTGCCATCACATTACTTCCGTCTTTGATATTCGACGTCTCCCGGAAAGGAGAATCCGTACCGCTTACGTCGTGATGGTCTCGTCCCAGCATAATAGGGCCTACTTCACCCCGGCGAACCATCTCATTGAAACGGAGGGCAATGTTCATTCTCCCAACTGCATCCTGATACAGAATACGTGCCTGTGTACCCACCACGAGCGTGTTTGCCACTCAAGCAAACCCATCTGAACGGACCGTAGCCGTAGTCAAAGAGTTGGGGTCCCATAATATCCTCGACATAACTTGGCCAGATAAATCCGTCTTTTTCATCAACACCATTATAGGAGATTTCTTTTACTCCGGCATCGTATATGGCTTTCATAAAAGAATTTCCATAATCAAAGAAATAAGTTCCGCGGGCTACCAATTTCTTGATGACTTCGAAATGACGGCGCAGAGATATGTCTACCAAGTGACGGAATTGCTCCGGCGATTCGTGAAGAAGGCGTGTGCGTTCCTCGAAAGTCAGTCCGGCTGGGCAGTATCCGCCTTCGTAAACGGCGTGACAGGAGGTTTGATCGGATAATAGTTCGATCAAAATCTTTTCGCGCTCGGCATATTCGAGCAGGTCTACTATATTTCCATGATAGGCAATGGAACAAGGTTCACGACGTCGCATTGCTTCAGTTGCCATCCGGTATGCTTCTATGATATCTGCAGTCACATGCCCTACCCATCCCTGGCGGTAGCGTGTTTCAATGCGTGAACGATCTACTTCGGCTATGATGGAGACTGCTCCTGCTATTTCGGCTGCTTTAGGTTGTGCACCACTCATTCCTCCCAAACCGGAAGAAATAAATAAGTGTCCCCGCAAATCTTGGTCTTGTGGAATTCCGAGTTTCAATCGTCCGGCATTCAGGAGGGTGTTGAAAGTGCCATGCACAATGCCTTGAGGACCGATATACATCCAACCACCAGCTGTCATCTGTCCGTAATTGGCAACTCCCATCTGGGCGGCAATATGCCAATCATGTTGATTGTCGAATTGTCCGATCATCATCGAATTGGTAATTATAACGCGGGGAGCATCGGGACGGGAGCGGAAAAGCCCCAATGGATGTCCGGATTCAATAACCAGTGTCTGTTCCTGGGTAAGTTCTTCCAGATATTGCTTAATCAGTCGATATTGCATCCAATTTTGGCAAACTTGCCCGGTTTCACCATAAGTAACAAGTTCGTAGGGATATAAGGCTATATCGAAGCAAAGGTTATTGTCAATCATTACCTGAAAGGCTTTGCCTTCAATACATTGCCCCTGATATTCATCAATCGGCTTTGCTTTCAAGTCTCCGGCAGGACGGAAACGGTATCCGTAAATCCGCCCGCGAGTGCGTAGTTCTTCCATAAATTCAGGAGCCAGTTGTTCGTGCCACTCGGAGGGAATATAACGCAAAGCGTTTTTTAAAGCTGTGATGGTCTGCGCCGGGGTAAGTGTATAACCACGGTCGGGAGCTCTCCGGATACCTTCTACAAAATCCGGATAAGGAGGTAGCGTGTTGCCAAGAGTTATTCTCATAATAAACAGAATTAAGGATTACAAACTGTAAGCAATACAGTCTTATAACTCTTCGCAATATAGAAAAAAAGAAGATAAAAGACAAGAGAAATAACAGATTTATTATCAGAAAGGCATTATTACATTTACTGCTTAATAGAATGGTAAGATACAGGCAATGTCAGGAGTCTCTTATGCTTTTATACAGATACAAATGCAGGTCTTTTATCCAAACGGACTAGTAGGGCTTTTATTAAAATGGATAGCGGATTTTTCCATTAAATCAAAGCTATGAGTTCTGTGTTATTTGCATAATCCGCACCCTAATCATATCACTATGACCATGATTGTATTATGAACATACTCTTTCTCTGCTATACCAACAGAGATCGACAAAATTACTTTTTTTGTTTATTCCGCAACTCCAACAAATATTTAAAGGTATGCTTCGCCTCCTGACTATCATCTTTCAAATATGCCTGTTTCAGTTCCGGATAATTCTCCAATAATTGAAGCATTTTATCTTTTCCTAGAAAATCGACTTTTCCTGTTTCACCATTTAGCTCATAACAGACGCGTTTCGTAACCAAACTTGAAGCGGCAAGAGCATCGCCAATATTCCCTCCCAGTTTTACGTCATCCTCTTCTACAAAGTTTCCTCCGATAACCGAACCTAGAGGCATGGCACAAAAATAGATATTTTTACCCAATTGAACGGCAGGGGCATACCATGCTCCAAAGCGTAACTTTTTATAGCGCAACTTACGACAATTCAAATATAAATCTCCTTTTTCGTCACGCACGGCAAAACAACGCTTCTTCAAGCGTCGACACATCAACTCGTCATCACCGGCCGTTATCCGGTAATCAGCCCCTCCTGTCAATACAATCTGATTTCTGGAACGTTTTTCTACACGCAACACGGCTGTTGTATCACCATGTTGAGCCAGCAACTCTTTCAGGTTGGAATAAATAATATTCTGCGCAATTAACGGAAGGCTAATCACGCTTATCAGCAAACATAAGATACATCCTTTCTTCATAAGCATCCTCCTTTCCTGTCTAACGCCTTTTCGAGTGGAAAGTTATAAATTTTAGCGGATAAATGCAAGAATGAGGAAAGAAATATTGAAAAAAAGCTGCTACCAGGAAATGCCCCCTACTCTTATTAAACGGAAACAGAACTTATATACCCCATTCCTTACAGCTAGTAAAGGCATTATCCAGACAAGTCATAATATGAGCTTGTTATTCCTTTCTATCTTCCGTTAATAAACAGTAAATCTGCTCTCGACAAAAACAAGCTCTTATCCCGACCGTCATGAATTATATTACCTTTGTGGAAAAGAATTAAATTTGTCATGGAAAAACAAGAACAGATCATTACTACATATCAGCAAATCATTCAGAAAACAGAACTGGAGTTACAGAATGCACGGAAACGTATCTATTATATCAGTCTTCTCCGCCTGATCTTATTCGTAGGAGCTGTAGCAAATGCCATTATCTTTTGGTCTGATGGGTGGCTATGTCTCTCTGCTTTCGCTATCTTACCTTTTATCTTATTCATCTGGCTGGTAAAACGCCATAATTTCTGGTTCTACCGAAAAGACTTTCTGAAAAAGAAAATAGAAATCAATGAGCAGGAGCTACGTGCCATGCAATATGACTTTTCTGATTTTGATGATGGAAAAGAATTTGTTAATCCATCTCATCTCTACACTCTTGATTTAGACGTATTTGGCGAACATTCTCTTTTCCAATACATCAACCGCACTGCAACGCCTATTGGCAAACTGCATCTTGCAAACTGGTTCAATGCACATCTGGAAAACAAAGAAGCTATTGAACATCGCCAGGAAGCTATACATGAATTGTCCACAGACTTAGAATATCGCCAACAAATCCGCTTACTCGGCTTACTCTATAAAGGAAAACCTGCCGATACCACCGAAATCAAAGAATGGGCAAACAGTCCAAGTTATTATCGGAAGCGTACACTTCTACGCATCCTCCCGACAGCGGTAACGATCATTAATTTCTTATGTATAGGTCTAGCCATTTTAGGTATTATCTCGGCCAGTATTGCAGGAGGAGTGTTTGTTGGCTTTGTATTATTCAGCACTATTTTTTCTAAAGGAATCACTAAACTACAAACGACCTACGGAGAAAAGCTACAAATTCTTTCGACATACGCTGACCAGATTCTTCTCACTGAACAGAAAGAAATGCAAAGTCATATACTGCAAAAGTTAAAAACGGAACTTACAAGTCAGAATCAAACCGCTTCTCAAGCAGTACGCCAGCTTTCAAAACTGATGAACGCGCTCGATCAACGAAGCAATCTGCTAATAAGCACGATACTCAATGGACTGATATTCTGGGAGCTGCGCCAAGTGATGCGAATCGAGAAGTGGAAAGAAATCCACGCATCTGACCTTCCCCGCTGGATAGAAACCATCGGAGAAATTGACGCTTATTGTTCTCTGGCAACATTCGCATATAATCATCCGGATTACATCTATCCTACCATTGCTGCTCAATCTTTCCATCTGCAGGCTGAAGCTTTGGGGCATCCTTTAATGGATCGCAACAAATGTGTACGCAACGGAATAGACATTGAAAGACGTCCTTTCTTTATTATTATCACAGGAGCCAATATGGCAGGAAAAAGCACGTATTTACGTACTGTAGGAGTGAACTATCTACTAGCATGTATAGGGGCTCCCGTTTGGGCAAAGCGGATGGAAATATATCCGGCTCGCCTCGTCACCAGCCTTCGGACCAGTGACTCCTTAACCGACAACGAATCTTATTTTTTTGCCGAACTCAAGCGACTTAAATTAATCATAGATAAGCTTGAAGCAGGAGAAGAACTTTTCATCATCCTTGATGAAATATTGAAAGGTACAAACTCTATGGATAAACAGAAAGGTTCTTTCGCCCTCATCAAACAATTCATGCACATGAA
>QWCB01002984.1_pt1 | contig 13343 bp, 11 predicted proteins | sample 1972511 | NCBI WGS metagenome assembly QWCB01 (sample SAMN09866719, study PRJNA288562) | Human gut metagenome isolate term5_stool, whole genome shotgun sequencing... | isolation source: gut | host: Homo sapiens | place: USA: California
AAGAAATTGGCATCAATTTCACCGCTCGCCAGTGCCTGGTTGGGAATCACATAGTCATCAAATGTGACAATTTCAAGGGTAATGCCACGCTTGGCAAGATTTTCCTTGACGTTCTCTACAATTTCCGCGTGCGGAACAGGGCTTACGCCAATTTTAATCGTCTGTTGTTCCGTACCGGTTGAAGTTCCCTGCGCAGCAGAGGATTCCGGCGCAGTGCTTTCGGTATCTTTTGCCACCGGATCCGAATTTCCACAGGCGGTGAAAATAAGAGTCAGCGCAAAAAACAGGGCTACAAGTGTCTTTTTCATGATGTTCTCCTTTTTTTGTTTCGTGCTCTGTAGCGACAATGCCATCCGAGCGTTTTTCGTGTCGTTCCGTCTTCGTTCATTTCCTGTCCATTACCGTTTGTCTATAGATCGGGCAATCGTGTTGCCCGCGAATTGGATGAGCTGTACGACCACTACGATGACAATGACGGAAGCCCATAGCAAATCTTCCTGCCGACGATAATAGCCATATCGCTGCGCCACTGCACCCAGACCTCCTCCGCCAAGCGCGCCTGCCATAGCGGTATAGCCGATGAGATTGATGATCGTAGTTGTCATCGCTTGAATTAATCCGGGCATCGCCTCCGGAACCAGCACCTGCAAGATGATTTGGCGGTTCGTCGATCCCATCGCTTTTGCCGCTTCCAAAATGCCGCCATCCACTTCATTCAGTGCTGTTTCTACCAAGCGGGCAAAAAACGGCGCCGCAGAGGCAGCGAGAGAAAAAATAGTCGCCGTCGACCCGATGGCGGTTCCAATGATTCTTCGCGTAACCGGAATGAGCAAAATCATCAAAATAACGTAAGGAATGGATCGGGCGATATTCACAATGGCGTCCACCACGCGATAAAGTGCTAGCTTTTCCGACAACCCTCCTTTTTGCGTCAAATAGAGCAAAATGCCGATCGGCGTGCCGAGGATAAAGGCAAACGCCGCACCAAAAAAGACCATATACAGCGTCTCTACTGTCGCTTGCGTAAGAATTTCCGTCATCATTTCAGCACCTCCACATCCACTTGTTTTCGAAAGGCATCCAGGGCGCACATTCGATCCGTCTCCTGACCGGTCAATTCAATGACCGTATAGCCGATCTCCCCCTGTCGAAAGGTATCAATGTTGGCAGACAAAATGGAAATGCCGACCGGGAATTGCTTTAACACATCGGCAATTAAGGAATGCTGAATGGTTTCTTTACGATACGTGAGCTTGACGACATCTCCGGCAAAGGATCGGTCGCGCAGAAAACCAAATTCATCCGCATCCTGCAATTTAGAAATGAATGACTTGGTAACCGGATGTTTAGGTTGAAAAAAGAGTTCGCGTGTTGTTCCCGTCTCTACAATTTCCCCCTCTGCCATCACAGCGATACGATCGCATATCTCCTTTGCCACTTCCATCTGATGGGTAATCATGATGATGGTCGTTTTGTATGTCTGCGAAAGGTCACGCAACAAGTCCAAAATGGATGCGGTGTTTTGGGGATCCAGCGCCGAAGTTCCCTCATCCGAAAGCAGGATTTTCGGCTGCAGCGCCATGGCACGCGCAATGGCGACGCGCTGTTGCTGCCCTCCGGACAGTTCGGAAGGATAGGCATTGGCACGGTCAGCAAGACCGATAAACTGCAACAACTCTTCCACCCTGGCATTCGTTTTTTCTTTGCTCCATCCTGCAATCTGCATAGGATAGGCGATGTTCTTTCGTATGCTCTTCTGCCGGAAAAGATTAAACGACTGAAAAATCATGCCGATTTCTTTTCGTGCCGCAAGAAGATCTTTCGCATTGAGATTGGTAACCTCCACATCATCAATGGTGATTCGTCCGGTGGTTGGTTCCTCCAAGCGATTTAATAAGCGCACCAGTGTTGATTTTCCTGCGCCGCTTAACCCGATGATGCCGAATATCTCGCCTTCTTTCACCTCAAAGGAAACATCGCGAACAGCGTGCAGGACACCGTTATCGCCGGAAAATTCTTTACTGACATGTTCTACGCGAATCATTCCTTCCTCCTTTCTGTTTTGAGCCGGTATCGCTATTCTTTTTTTGAAAATAAAAAAACGCCCCTTGTCAACGACAAAGGACGAAAACATCTCCGCGGTACCACCTTACTTCGCATCCCACGATGCGCACCTTCAAGCACAATCATGCTCTAACTCTATAACGGGAGTGCCCGTACAACCCTAAGATCGAATTGTCCCATCCGAGGCCATGTTCCTCTTGACTTCCACGCACCCTTCTCAGCTACCGGGCTTCTCTGTAACGCTTATTCCAAAAGTACTCTTCTCTTCTGCTGGTTTCGTATGAAGTTGTGGATACTATACGCGACGATAAATCATTTGTCAAGGTTTTTTGCTCTTTCTTAGACGAAAAGAACAAAATTCAAGCAAAACGCCCAAATGCTCGCAAAAAAGGCACCGATAATCATTGCCAAAACGCCATAGCGCATCATCTGTCGTGCCGTAGTCCACCCACTTGAACCGGCTATGGCAACACATGGCATGGCAGGCGGCGTGGCAAAAGCGTAAGCGCTAAGCATACCGATTAACGACAAAAGTAGTTCGCCGGAAACGCCGGAAAGGTTGGGCAACGCACCGATTGCCGCCGCACTGACGACGGTTGCCGTCACCATATTGGACGAAATGTTGGTTTGCAACGATGCCCACAGGGCAAAGAAGAAAAAGATCGACACCGGAGAAAACACCGTCGCTAATGGAGACAAATGCGCAGAAAGCCATTCGCTCCATCCAATTGCAGGTTGCGTCAGTGCCCACCCCAATGCGCCGGTACCGGCACACATGAGAATGGCCGGCCAGGCAACGCCTTCACGAAAGGCTGTTCCTAACGAAAGCAGGGGCTTTCCGTCGATAGAAAAAATGGACAGCAGGATACAGCCGACAAGCGGTGGAAAAGCCGTGCCAAGCTTGTGCAGACCGGAAAACAGCGATTGTATCCCTTCAAAAGGCAAAATACGGACGAGCAGATCCGGTGCGATCCAGAGAAATAAAACTAGCAAAAACACGGTAACCACGATGCGCTCACGATGCTTTTCGACCAATAACGCCGTCCTGTGGAAACGTTCCTCCTCTGAGGTATCTCTCTCTGCAGCACAAGGATCGGAAAGTGTCTCCTGAACGAAACGGTTTCGTAAATGTTCTGTATGATTCCGACGAAACGCATCCATATTCGGACGCAAAAGAAAGCGAAAGACCAATAGTACTCCGAAAGCGGTGAACAGACCCACGGGAATGGCAAGAAGAAGGTATTGAACTATGTTTACTGCCACCCCGGAATACGCTTCATAAGCACTCATAGCAATGAGCGGAAACACATGCGCAATCGGTGTCATTCCGGAGGAGATGCCGGTCATGACGACCGTTCCCATCATGAGCATGGCAGCAGCAGGATCCCCTTTTTTACAGCCGACAAGAGCATACATCTCTTCCAAAATAGGAAGATAGAGAAAAAACAGAACCGTAGGCGATAGAAAACAGCCAAGGAAAAGGATGCCTGCAAAATATAATGTGACAAAATGCCATGGACCGCGCTGTGCCGGACGACAAGTGATAAATGCGACCGCAATACGGCGCAAAACGCCCGTTTCAGCAAGGGTATTCGTCAAAACGAATGTGAAAAGTAAAAACAGTACAGTTGGACTACCGAAAGATACCGCAAAGACGTCCGCCGTTGAAAATTCCGGCAAAGTTATTAAACCGGCTAGCAAGACCAACGAGGGCCAGTCCATGGCAACAAAGAGCCATAGCAACAGCACGCCAAGAAACAGCCCCAAGACAGTCATTCCACTTTGGGACATGCCGGGAAAGGGCGGAACAAAATGGAAAAGCGACAACAGGAAGAACGAGAACAGAATCCAGCCGTTTCGACGTACACTATTATTTTGCACCATAATCTACTCTTCCTTCCTCCTCATGCCAGAATGTCGTCTTTAAAACAACAATGCTATAATAAGCGAAAACAGAAAAAAGAAAAAGGAGATGACATGGCGGAAAACACGAATACCGCGGAGACGAATAGGAAAGCGCCAAACGCTCCCCTTGCGCCGACCTCTATGGACGAATTGGATAATTTACGCCGCCAGATTGACGCTATTGATCGCCAAATGGCTCATCTATTTGAAGAGCGGATGCATGTCTCTCTATCTATCGGATCTTGGAAAAAAGCTGCCGGAAAAGCCATTCGGGACGAAAAACGAGAACAGGAAATGCTTGTGTCCCATTGTCAATGGTTGACAGATGCGTCTTTGCGAGACAGTTACCGCACGTTTTTGCAAACACTTATGAAGTTATCTCGTACGTTACAACAGCAAGAAAACGAAAAGGGAAGCGCATGATTACCTTTCTTTGCGGAATCTTTATCCTGTTGGTGGGAGGTCTTTGGTATTCCTTTTACATAGAGCGTCTTTTTTCTCCGGATGGTCGAATCACGCCGGCAATCGCCCGTGCGGATGGCATTGATTTTACCGGTATGCCGTGTTGGAAAAACGCGCTCATTGCCTTGCTGAGCATCACGGGAACCGGCGTTATTCTGGGTTCCATTCAAGCGGCGTTTTTTGGACCGATCGCATTTTTACTCATTCCACTGGCGAATGTCCTCGGTGGATCCGTACACAATTATCTCTCCGGCATGATCGCTATGCGTAACCGTGGAATGCAAATGCCCCGTCTCGTAGAGAAATATCTCGGTCTTGGTGTAGCTCGCGTATTTCTTGTTCTATTGATGATCCTGCTGTTTTTTACCGGAGTGATTCTTCTCTATACTACCGGAGATTACCTGTGTTTGTCCCGTCCAACGGCGTTTCCCCACCATGTAGGAATGTACATCCTGCTCTATGGCATATTGCTCGTCTACTTCATTGTTACCACGCTTTTGCCCATTGACCGTACTATTGGACGGATTTATCCGCTGTTCAGCACGGTACTTTTCATAACCACCATCACTCTTTTTATAGGCATTCTGCGCCATGGAAACGGCCTTCTTCCCGAAATAACCGAAACCACGGCAAGCCTTGCGCAACGAAACACGCCTGTCCTTCCCGTCCTCTTCATTACGCTTGCCCATGCGATTCTTTCGGGATTACACGCAAGTCAGAGTACCCTCGTTGCTCGCACAGTATGCAAGGAAGCCGATGGACGGATCGTCTTTTTCGGCACCATGCTGGCAGAAGGTTTTCTTTCCCTGTGTTGGGCAGGCGGAGCAATGATTTTTCTCACACGTCATCCGGAATGGACGAATGCCCTTGATCCGGTGTCCCTCGTCAGCGCCATTTCGCGCGAATTTTTAGGTAACTGGGGCAATTTATTTGCCTTTCTGTGTCTGTTCATTTTACCCATTACGACGGGTGATACCGTATTTCGCGCCATCCGGTTGATTTTTAGTGAAGCCTTTCAGGTGAACCAGCGTCGACCATGGAAGCGATGGGTAACGACCGTATGTGTATTTCTTCCCGCTCTCTTTTTGCTCGTTCTGGCTAAGATGAATATGTACGGATTTTCGTACCTTTGGCGTTATTACGGCTTTTTAAGTCAAGTCGTAGCGGTATTTGTTCTAGCTATGGCAAGTGTATACCTTCATGCACATTACAAAAACTATCTGGTCGCGTATCTTCCGATGTTAGCTGCCTGCTTTGTTGCCACCTCCTATATTCTTCATGCGAAAGAAGGACTGCGCATAGATGCGCTAATCGGGCATCCGCAAAGTTACGGCGCTTCTTATACGCTTGCCTTTCTCATCACCACATTTATAGGCATGTCGGTACGCCGTTATGCCGTACAAAAGTCCCACGCGATACGTATTCGTGAAGAAGTGAATTTCAAGCTCCCAAAAGATGCTGAACAAAAGAAAGGAAATCACCATGCCTAAAGAACAAAAATTGGACACAAGTCGCTATTTGGTGCAAAGCGACTCTTTTTCGCTATCCAAGTACGATCCTAACGAGCATCAGAACTGGACAAAAAAAGAAGGACGGGAAAAGCTTAAAATCAATCAAGAAGCTATGTTTTCCCTGCAACAAAAACTGTATGCCGAGAATAAACAAGCTCTCATTCTTGTTTTTCAAGCAATGGATGCCGCCGGAAAAGACGGCTGCATTAAGCACGTCATGCGCGGACTGAACCCACAAGGAACAAATGTGGTGTCGTTTAAGCAACCCTCCAGCGAAGAATTGGATCGCGACTATCTCTGGCGCATCAACCGCGCGCTTCCCCGTCGTGGCGAAATAGGTATTTTTAACCGTTCGCACTATGAAGAAGTGGTGGTTGCGCAACTGCATCATTTGGTCGATAATCAACAGCTTCCCGATTCTATTCTGGAAAAGTCCATCTGGAAAGAACGCTATCGCCAAATCAGCGATTGGGAACGCTATTTACACGAGCAAGGATATCACATCGTAAAATTCTTTTTGCATATTTCTCGTGAAGAACAGCGACAGCGCCTATTGGCACGTATCGAAGAAAAAGATAAAAACTGGAAATTCTCGGCAAGCGATATTGCCGAGCGCGAACATTGGGACGAATATCAGAAACTGTATGAAAAAGCATTACAGAAAACGTCGACGGACAGCTGTCCCTGGTATGTCATTCCGGCAGATCATAAGTGGTTTTCCCGTTTAGTCGTGTCGCAAATTGTACGGGATACGCTGGAACGCATGAATCCGCAATATCCGCGCCTCTCTCCACAAGAAGAACGTGCCTTGGAAACATGGCGTAAAGTTTTGGAACAACAGGCATAAGTTTCGATTACACTGTAAGCAAACGCATGAGCTTTTCCAGAACAGGCTCAAAGCGCGCACCATACCAATGCGCGGTATCCTTATGCGTTTCTTCTACAGCAAGGACGGTAAAATCTGCAGCGATTCTTGCGGCTTCTTCGAGTGACTTTCCACGCGTACAGGCACCAACCAATACCGAAGCAAAAATATCTCCCGTACCATGCGAGCCCGGATGCAACATACGATGGGTATAGACTTCTTCCCCAGCTTCACCGGCAACGAGAACACCGGTTTTTCCTTCTTCTTGGTTGATGCCGGTTAATACCACGTTCTTTGCCCCCTGTAAAAGGAGTTTCTCTGCCAGATCGTGCATCCAATCGATATTTCCCTCTTCACGATACGGTGTATCCGTCAATAGACACGCCTCGGTAATGTTTGGCAACAACACGTCGCTTACCGCAATTAAGGACTTCATGGCATCTACAAACCGCTGGTCAAATCCCACGTAGAGCTTTCCATTATCCGCCATAGCCGGATCAATGAACGTTTTTGCGGTTGCGGTTAAAACCTTTTTCTGCAAGGACTTGACCAGCTCCACCTGACGCATATTGCCAAGATAGCCTGTATAGAGCGCCTCAAAGACCAACCCTTGCTTTTGCCAATTGTCCATTATGGGCGCGATATCATCGGTCAAGTCGCGAAAGGTAAAGGAAGAAAAGCCGGTATGCGTAGAAAGAACGGCGGACGGAAGGACGGCCGTTTCGATGCCGCAAGCGGAAAGAATCGGCAGAGCCACCGTCAAAGAGCATTGCCCCACACAGGAAATATCCTGCATTGTCAAAATGCGCGGTGTGTGATTTTTGGCATTTTGTACCGTTTCCTTTTTTATATTTTCTTGCATACTGTCCCTTTCCACTCGCCTTTATTATTTCATAGATTGCTGTATTGATGATTTATCCGCTTACCTTTTTTCTTTATCCAATGCCGGTTGCCTTATATGCTTCAACGATTACCGTACCAGTTTACTGCCCCCGATAAACTCACGCAAAATGGAAGTATTGACGACATCGGAGGTGTCCGTCATAGGCAAAAAATACTGTAGCAAAGAAAGAATCCGTACCGCTTCAATACGTTCCGGCTCCTCTTCCCCGATATCCCGAAGACGTTTTTCCAAAATCGGCTTAAGTGCTGCGATTTCGTAGACAAACGAAGAACTGAACATCACATCCGCTAATTCAGAATACGGGAAAATATTGCGATTCTCACCACGGCGCACATCCGGCCATGTACGGATGGTTTCGCGCACATCTCGTCCACGAAACTGCAAATCGCGCGCCATACGCCGCATCAAACGCAAATCCGTCGTCGGAATGCGATTATGGGCATCCAAATTAATCTGGGTAATGACGCTTAAGGCAATGCGGTATTTATACCGATTGTCCACTTCTGCACTGAGCTTCGGATTGAGTGCATGGATTCCTTCTAGCAAAATCGGCTCCTCGGCGCCCAGACGATAATACTCGTTCGTATGCACGCGCTTGCCGGAGACAAAATCAAAGCGGAGACGTTCCACTTCTTCCCCTCTCAACAGCGCACGCATGTCGGCATTAAACGTTCGCAAGTCAAGGGCTTCCAGAGCCTCAAAATCCGGATCGCCCTGTTCATCCAACGGCGTATCCTCTCGATTCACGAAATAATCATCCAGAGAAATCGCCACCGGTCTCTTGCCCAAGACACGAAGGGAAGTCATGAGTTTATAGGCAAAACTGGTTTTACCTGAGGAAGATGGTGCGGCGATGAGTACGATTCGCTTATTACGCAGAATAATATCTTCGGCAATGTGCATGATTTTATGGTCTTGCAAGGCTTCGTTCATACGGCACACGTCACCGATCGTTCCTTGCGCAATACTGCGGTTGAGCTGCGCCACCGTATAGATGCCCTGCCGATCCGACCAATCTTCTGCCTCGTTATACGTTTCGGAAAGCAAATACGTCGGAATAAAATTATTCACTTTCTTTTTGTCCCATCGATCCACGCCAAGAAGTACCAGACCATGATCAAAAAGCTCAATATCAAAAACAGATACATATCCGCTGGATGGTGCCATATAGCCAAAAAAAGAGTCCACCGCATTGCCCATGCGATAAACGGCGACACGCTTTCCGGTTTGCTGCGCATAAAGATCCACCTTATCCGCTCGCCCCAGTGTACGAAAGAGCTGCTTTGCCTCTTCATAGGTCATGTTTTCTCGCACTATCGGAATAGCGGCATCAATGATTTCGCACATTTGTGCTTTTATCTGCTCTCGTTTTTGCGTATCCAGCATAAACACACGCCCCTGACGACGCAAGACACAATACAGACCGCCTGAGATCGAATGCTCAATCACGGTATGCGTATCTGGGAAAAGCCTATCCATGGCTTCCAGAAAAACAAAAGAAAGCGTGCGCATATATACGCGATACCCATCAGTATCCGTCGTATCGATAAGGTTGATTTCCTCCGCATCCTCCGGAATCGGCTGAGCGAGTTCATACAGATGATTCTTGACGCGCGCCAAAACAATACGCCCCGTCGAACGCTCTTCCATTCGTTCGGCGCACTGCGCAAAGGTTGTCTCTTCGGCAATAGTAACTTCTTCTCTTTCCTCCGAGGAGGAAAGGCGCACGATACATTTCCGCATTCTAACCTCATTTCCTTTTCCGTCTCTTCGTTCTGTCCGTCTCATCATGTCATCTATAAGTTCTATCGGTTTCCCGATGCCTTCTCGGTTATTTCTCCTTTTTCCGTTATGGAGGTTGCTTCGTAGCGATCCGGATGAGCACACGAAAGTAACCTTCAAGCGCTATTTTATCATACCCTCTTGTACGATAGATTTTTCAAGCTATGGTGCATAGTGTATACAAGAGAAGTAGGATTACGTTCTAAGCGAAAAAAAGAATGCCCGTCCTTGCAACACCAAGGACAGGCATTCTTCTACTATGGAGAATAGGGGGATCGAACCCCTGACCTCTTGAATGCCATTCAAGCGCTCTCCCAGCTGAGCTAATTCCCCAAGACGATGGGACTATTATAGCGAAAGAAAGCGCTCTCGACAAGAGGAAAATTGTATTTCCTGATGTTTTTATTACGTCAATTATCCAATCGCCAATGGAGAAAACACTATGGCTGCGTTGCAGAAAAGTCTTCAATCGATCGGTAATTCTCTACCATTCAAGCGTTTTTACCAGTCTCCATCATTTCCTGTAAAATAATGCGATCGGTCTCTGCCATTCCCTCCCGCGCAACGCGCCCGATGGAGCGAATGGTAGCATCGACATCGGAGGCAACTAAACCATCTCCGACAGAAAAGGAACGCCCTTCTTTTGCCTGTTCATAGGCAATATAGCTCGTCCTTAACGCTAAAGCAATCTTAGCGGCGCAGGAAGGCTTTGCGCCGTCACAAACCACACCGGCAGAGGTTGCCAAAGAGTTAATTATGGTCTCCGCAATCACCTCTTGTGGCGCATCGTCCATAAAAGCAATGCCTGCAACGGACGCCGCTGCAGCGCTAACCGCACCGCAATAGGCAGAAAGACGTCCAATATATGCTTTTTGATAGGCAGCAAGAAGATTCGCAAAAAGCAAGGAACGATAACGCTTGTCTTCGTCAGCATGAACATGTTCCGCATGACGAATAATGGGAAGAGAGACCGTCATGCCCTGATTGCCGCTTCCGGAATTAATCACTACCGGCAATTTACAGCCACTCATACGGGCATCCGATCCGGCAACCGCATAGGCGATTTCCACTGCCATCGCCGTTCCTTCGCGCAAAATGGCCTTTCCGATACCGCATCCCCAATCATGCGTTAGCCCCTCCGTGCCAATTGCCAGGTTATACTTGATCTCTTGATCGAAAAGCGGACGAATCGGCGAATAATCCGCTTCCTTTGCAAAAGCATAAATATCAGCAAAAGAGAACGAAGGATAGGTCGAAGCTCCTTTCTGCGTCGTCTTCTGATAAAGCACCTTGCCATCGCGCTCTTTCCAAACAATGTTCGTGTGTTCCCCGGAAAGAATAACACGCCCCCAGTGCTCTTCCGTATCCCAAAGCGTGAGATCAATATATAATCCTTCTCTTCCGGCATCATGTTGTACGCAACACGATCCCTCATCTACGAGCAATTCAGCGCGTTTTCGCTGCTGCGGAGTAATCTCTTCAAGCACCTGCAGTTTGCGTTCCGGTTCGCTACACATCGCTCCAAGAGCGGCGCTAATGGCAATTCCCCTTCTGCCATTCGCATTAGGAACGAACACCGATTTTGCATTTTTAATTAGATTTCCCGAACAACGCACAAGAAGGCGTACTGGTTCCGCATCTAATACAGCTCTTGCTTCACATGCGGCATACGCCAAAGCAATCGGCTCTGTACAGCCGAAAGCGGGAAGCATTTCCCTCGACAAAAATGCTAAATAGGGATGCACTGTCTCCTCCTTCATCGCCTGAATCGAATTTACTATCGAAAACGCTTGCGCCCATTATTCCCTTCATCAGCATACCATGGATAAAAAAATTTAGCAGAAAAAGTGACGGATTTCTCCAAAAAAAGGGTATAGTAGCAAACGGTTAATGACAGTCGTTTGTCATTAAGTAGGAATGGAAAGAAGGAGTGAAAAATGAAAAACAAATATGCTGGAACACAAACCGAAAAAAACCTGCAAACCGCATTTGCCGGTGAATCGCAAGCCAGAAATAAGTATACGTACTTTGCTTCAAAGGCAAAAAAAGAGGGCTTAGAGCAAATTGCCGCTCTTTTCCAGAAAACAGCAGACAATGAAAAAGAGCACGCCAAATTGTGGTTTAAGGCTCTTGGTGGAATCAATGATACCGCTTCCAATTTGAAAGACGCCGCCGCCGGTGAAAACTATGAATGGACGGATATGTACGATGGTTTTGCAAAGACGGCAGAGGAAGAAGGCTTCCCTGAATTGGCAGAACAATTCCGTGGTGTCGCGGCTATCGAAAAGCATCATGAGGAACGCTATCGCGCTCTTCTGCACAACGTTGAAGCGCAGGAAGTCTTTGCTCGCAGCGAAGTTAAAATTTGGGAATGCCGTAACTGCGGCCATATCGTCGTCGGCGAAAAAGCCCCAGATGTTTGCCCTGTTTGCCATCATCCGCAGGCATTTTTTGAGATTGCTGCAGAAAACTATTAAAGATAGCACTATACGAGAGCGCCTTCTCGTATAAATAAAAGGAGCTGGAAGGCTTTCTATTCTGTACAAACGGAATGAAAGATTACCCTTCACCAGCTCCTTTTTTATTTTGTTGAAGAAAAAAATAGACCAGATCTAAGCGCATATTCAACAGAGAAAAAAGTCTTAGTAGAAATGATCCCCCCTTCGCCTCCACCATATCGGCAATATTTGTGCATTTTTAGAGTAATAAGAATCTGTATTTTGCCGATAAAGTGTTATACTAATGTCATGAAAGAAAGTGAGGATGTACATTGAAATATATTTCCGTCAAGGAAGCGGCTAAAAAATGGGGTGTTTCGGAGCGCAGCGTGCGAGATTACTGTGCCAAAGATAAAATTGAGGGGGCATTATTGACCGGTAAGACATGGCACATTCCCGATACGGCAACAAAGCCCGAACGAGTTAACAAACGTAACGATGAGCCGAAAACACTAATTGATATATTGAGATCGGAGAAGGCTGCACACCGGCATGGAGGTATATATCACAAGATCCAGATTGAACTTACCTACAATTCCAATCACATGGAAGGCAGTCAACTATCCTACGACCAAACACGCTATATTTTCGAAACGAATACCATCGGTATGGACGATGGAACGCTTAGAGTAGATGATGTGGTAGAAACCGCCAATCATTTTACATGTATTGATTTGATCATCGATAACGCAAATACTATGCTGAATGAAACATTTATTAAGAAGCTTCATGCCGTCCTAAAAAATGGAACATCAGATTCTCGCAAAGAGTGGTTTGCAGTTGGAGAGTATAAAAAACTACCGAATGAAGTAGGAGGCATAGATACAACAGCTCCGGAAAATGTCCATACGGAGATGAAGCGTCTACTTTCCGAATACAATGCCATTAAGGACAAGACTCTTGATGATTTATTGGACTTTCACTACCGTTTTGAGTGCATTCACCCATTTCAAGATGGAAACGGCAGAATTGGACGTTTAATTCTTTTCAAAGAATGCCTACGTAACAACATTATTCCCTTCATTATCGAAGAGGACATTAAGATGTTCTATTATCGCGGGTTAAATAAATGGAACAATGAACGTGGTTATCTGCGGGGAACATGTCTGACGGCGCAAGACAAATTCATAAAGCATCTAGAGTATTTCAGGATACCCTATCAAAAATAAACAAATTCTATTTATTCTCCTCCTGCCCCTTACCCTCTACAAACAAAAGAGAAGAGCGATCCACCGGACCACTCTTCTCTTTTTTCCATTGCGGGGGCAGGATTCGAACCTACGACCTCCGGGTTATGAGCCCGACGAGATGCCACTTCTCTACCCCGCGATATAAAGAAAGGACACCTGCGT
>QWCB01003414.1_pt1 | contig 13321 bp, 7 predicted proteins | sample 1972511 | NCBI WGS metagenome assembly QWCB01 (sample SAMN09866719, study PRJNA288562) | Human gut metagenome isolate term5_stool, whole genome shotgun sequencing... | isolation source: gut | host: Homo sapiens | place: USA: California
GAATGGTATCAATATCTGCGATGCGCAAACCGCGCACAATGCGTTCGACATTCCTGTCGATTTGAGCGAAATCGAACGCATAGAAGTCTTGGAAGGCCCGGCAGGTAGGGTTTATGGCACATCTTCTTTGTTAGGTGCCATCAACATTGTCACCAAGGCGGCAGGCCGCACTTCACTCACAGCTCGCATGGAGAGTGGATCGTATGGCTATTTCTCCACAGGTCTAAGGGGCAACATCGCCCGTGAGAAGTGGAACAACCAGCTTTCTCTTTCGGCTACTCGAAGCGATGGTTATTCACGTAGCAAAGCAGGAAACCTGAACGCTGATTATCGTACACTCAAGTCGTTTTATCAAGGAAGCTACCAAGACAGTTGGGTCGATGTGAAGTGGCATGCCGGCATGAGCTTGAAAGATTTTGGTGCAAACACATTTTATGGCGTCAAATGGGACAATCAGTTTGAGCATACTTTCAAGACGTTTACAGCCATACAAGCCGAGAACAAACAAGGTAAATTTCACCTTCGCCCATCTGTTTATTGGAACTGGGGCATGGATAGGTTTGAGTTGTTTCGCGGAGAGCCTGACAAATATCCATTCAACTACCACCGAACCGACGTGTATGGCGTCAATCTGAATGCCTACTTTGATTGGGTTGGGGGTAGAACAGCCTTCGGTGCTGAGCTGAGACACGAAGATTTAATGAGTGGAAACCTTGGGGAGAAGCTCGAGAACCCACAACACATTCATGGCACTGACCGCCAGTATACAAACGGACTGCAACGCACAAATATGCAATTTGTGTTTGAACATAACGTGCTGCTCAATAGGTTCACGCTCTCGGCGGGCTTGATTGCCGTGAAAAACAGTCAGGCGAACATGAACATGCGTGTGTACCCAGGGGTAGATATGAGCTATCGCATCGGTGAAACCTTTAAACTTTATGCCTCGTACAACACCTCGCTGCGCATGCCATCCATGACGGAATTGTTCTATTCCGTAGGTGGTCACAAGGCCGACAAGCACCTCAAACCAGAGGAACTGTCCGCCCTCGAAGGAGGTATCAAGTTTGGCAACCCTTACATCAACGCCAAGGCAGCCGTGTATTACAATCATCACAAGAACCTGATAGACTGGATACAAGACGGTACACGCAATGAAAAAAATGAATTAGTGTGGAAAAGTGTCAACTTTGGCGTGATTAATTCATTGGGTGTTGAGAGCAGTTTCGACTTTAATTTCCTGCGCATTTTGCCATCACAGCGTTTCTTGAAGAACGTGTCTTTGGGATATTCGTTTATCAATCAAGACCACAAGGAGGAAAAAGGCATTGTCAGCAAATATGTCTTGGAGTATCTCAAACACAAGTTTGTGGCTGATGCACAGCTGCATCTCATTGGAAAATTGGATTTAGGCGTGTCTTGTCGTTATCTCGACCGTATGGGAAGCTACAAGGACAGAAATTTGGGTAGTGGCTGGTGCTGCCATTACGCTGTAGGATTTATCGGCTGTTATCATCAATATGACCATCGCTACCGATGGTATAAAGACCGCACTACCAATATCTACAATCTCGCAGATGTGTTATCCACGCTGTGAGATTATATGTTGAAAGTAAATGAATGAACCCTTCTATCATTCCTGCTTTTAGCCCATATTCGGGACATTCAACCATAAAACACGGCTCACATTGGGACAATTAAAAACTTGGGGGCTACCAATCGGTAACCCCCAACCAACACAAAAACTAAACTAGACTTAACTAAACTAATTAGAGATTTTCACAAATCCCCATATAGTCGCTTGCAAATATAGTAAAGTTTTCTAGAAAACCATAGAAAAAAACGTTTTTTTTATTTTAATAGATTCAACTTCAAAATCGAGAGTGCCCATATCTCTGTAATTACCGTGGTTAGGGGACACTCGCGCAACCTCTCGAGTAAGGAACTTTCAAACTTTATGAGAAAACTTTACCCTGATGATGACCAAGGTGAAAACATGTCACAGCATGGTAGAAAGCTGAACTCTTGTTGAAATGTTTTCTTCAATTTATTGTAACATATTTACAACATAGATAGTATAATTTTGCAGCGTTGATGAAAGGAAACTAAATATAGCACTATCATAAAACGCTTATGAACAAAAAACTTTTTCTGCCGGTACTGCTGCTCTTCATGTCAGTGCAGGCCTTCGCACAACGTTCCAATGAAAATGGCATGATGTACCTCGACGAGAATCGTCGTCCAGTGTACCGTGAGAACATTGTATTGCCTGAAGTGAATGGTTACCAACTGCTTAAATGCGATTTCCATCAGCACACCGTCTTCTCGGATGGACATGTCTGGCCCAATGTGCGCAACCAAGAGGCCTGGGAAGAGGGGCTTGATGCCTTCGCCCTCACTGATCACATCGAGTATCACCCACACAAAAACGATGTCACGACTGATCACAACCGCTCGTATGAAGTGGGCAAAGAGGGAGCCGCAAAGAACAATGTGTTGTTCATCAAGGGATCGGAAATCACTAGAAACACTCCTCCCGGTCATTTTAACGCCATCTTTCTCAAAGACTCCTCACCGTTTACTGAAGAAAAGAACAGTGAGTTCGACCGAAAGTCTATCATGATGGCCAAAGAGCAGGGTGCCTTCATCTTCTGGAACCACCCAGGATGGAAGCCTAATATAGAAGGTTCGTACGAGTGGTTGCCATTCATCGACGACTTGTATCGCAACAAGGCCTTGCACGGCATCGAGGTGATCAACGGATTCGGTTTCCACATGAAAGCTCTTGATTGGTGTATCGACAAGGGACTTACCGTGATGGGAACGTCGGACATTCATAACCTGATCGCTCATGATTACGACCGCAGCAAAAGTTATGTGCATCGCACCATGACTTTGGTCATGGCTAAGGAACGATCATTGCGTGGCATTCGAGAGGCGCTCGATGCTGGACGAACCATCGCATGGGCCAGCAAACTGTTGGCAGGGCGAGAAGATTTGATGCACAATTTGTTTCATGCCTGTGTCAAAGTGGCACCCAGTCATTACTCACAGACCAACAAGAAGGGGGTAACCACCAAGTTTTATGAAATAACCAACAGTAGTGACCTTTATTTCGAGTTACAACTGACAAACGGAAAGGCAACGAAGCGCATTGTACTTTACCCGCAGTCTAAGCAACTGATATCAGCTCAGGCCGAACAGTCGGCCATCTCGTACGATGTTGTAACAACCTACGTCAGGAGCAACAAGCACCTCAATGTGACGTTCAACCTCAAATAATGGGACTTGAGAGCATTGTGGACTATTTTTAGTTCACTTACATCAAAACACGACTGTTGTTGGCTCTTCCTGTATGAGTCATTTCTTCTGAGTGTCACATAATAATATAAGGTAAGGCTGAACAAATGTAATCGACGGTCGTGCAAGCTGTGCATGCGGGTAAAATGGTCTTCACGGGATACACAGTTGTGAATATTTATGTTGACAAATGTGTCTGTTTATCGATTTTTTGTTATCTTTGTGGTTGAACGATGTTCGCCGCTATGATTCTGTTGGCCTAATGTTTAGCTCTAGGTTTGCTGATTCAAAGTGTGGCAAAAAACGATTGAACGATGGAAAATCAGGAAAATAAAGAAGTGACAAGGTGGAGCAAACTCATGTTTGCTATCTTGAATATCCCGGGGGCCAAGGTTGATAGAGTTGAATTTTTAGTGGAGGCTTTGCGTCCTCATTGCACCGACGAGGAAATCAAAAAGGCTGCCTTGCAGCGTCCGATTGATGTCATACCTCTGAAATTAATCAATCAATTGGCTACTGAATGTATCAATGAACAAACTAAAAAGGCAACAATTTTTTCTACCGTTACAGGTGTGCCAGGTGGTATCGCTGTCTTTTTTGCTATACCTGCTGATTTATTACAATACTATTGTCAAACCTTAATCATTGCTCAAAAGTTAGCTTATTTATATGGTTATCCTGATTTGTGCGACCAAAAGGGGCATTTAATAGAATCTTCTTATGATGTGCTTACTATCTTTTTGGGTGTCATGCTTGGGTCAACCACTGCTAACGAGGCGTTTAAGCAACTCTCAGAAACGTTTGCCGAACACACAACTATGCGTATGCCGCAGGTTGGCGTGTCGGAAACTATGTGGTATCCATTAGTAAAAGGGGTGTCCAAGTGGATCAGGACGAAATTCGTTAAAGGGTCTGTGACAAAACGCTTGAGTAAGGCTGTACCTGTTATCGGTGGTGTCGTTGCTGGCTTTTTAACTTATAAAACGTTTAAGCCAAATGCAAAACGGTTAAAGAAACAAATGCAAGCAAATGCGTTGTTATTTAAATCGGTATGACATTTATCAAATACTTTGCAGTAATTTATGATGTTAATTGGTATAGATTAGTGACTAATTGTTTTTTCTCACGCTTAAAAAATGTTTATTGTTACATATAAGATTTAAAATTTTGGATAAAATTTTAGAAATTAAAATAAAGATTTTATATTTGCCGTAAATACTAACAAAAAATTAACCTTTTTAATAAAAAGCGGAAACTGATTTTGTTTATTAACCTTAAGCATAAAATCGTTTTATCAGTTAAAGATAGTTATTAACTTTTATAGAATTAAAGTTATACATATAGTAGTACCATAAATACTCGTGTGATATGAAAAAACAGTGTGATTTGCGACGTATTGAACGAATCGTTTTATTCTTTTTTTTCCTTTTATTTATTAGAGTTGGACATGCTTTAGCACAAAGTTTACCTAATGATATAGCCATAGTATGTCAGAATGAACCAATGAAGTTTGTATTGAATAAAATAGAACAAAAGACCCAATATAAATTTTTATATAAACAGGAGGATATAAAGCATATAAATGTAACCGTTGATATTCAGACTAAAAATATTAAGAAACTTCTAAATAGTATTTTAGCTCCATATTCTTTAAAGTATGAAATTGTTGGAGATAATATAACTATTTCCACTTTTCAGCCGTTGGGGAACAATCACTTAAAAGGCCGTGTAGTAGATGATAAAGGACTACCCTTGCCTGGCGTAAATATTAAAACAAATGAAAGTTCTGTTGTGGGAGTTACTGATCCCGATGGTCGGTTTGATATTTTCATTCCACACGATAAAAAAATATCTATAGTAGAATTCTCCTATATTGGAATGAATAAAACTTCAGTTAATTTTACAGGGAAACAACTCTTTGTTACTATGAAAGAAGATGCCCAAAGTGTAGGAGAAATTGTTGTTAATGGTATATTTGAGCGGAAAAAAGAAAGTTTTACAGGTGCTACTACGGTTATTAGAAAAGACGAACTCATGAGAGGTGGAAGCCAGAACTTATTGCAAAACCTCAAAAATTTAGATCCAGCATTCAAAATAGTTGAGAATATGGATTTGGGTTCTAATCCCAACTCTATGCCTGAAGTTAGGATGCGCGGTCAGCAATCTATGCCTGACTTAAAGGGCACATATAAAGGTAATCCTAACCAGCCATTGTTTATATTGGATGGTTTTGAAACGGATGTGACGACTATTTACGATTTGGATATGAACCGCGTAGAAACTGTTGTCTTATTAAAAGATGCAGCCGCTAAAGCTATTTATGGATCAAAAGCAGCAAATGGTGTAGTCGTGATTGAAACTAGAAAACCTGAAACAGGTAAATTAAGAATTTCGTATAAAGGAGATTTGAACTTAACAATTCCAGATTTGACAGGCTATAATCTTTGCAATGCTCAAGAAAAGTTTGAAGTAGATAAAAGACATGGCGTATATTCAGATCCATGGTTTTGGGAGCAATATTTAAACAATATACAAGCGGAAATTGCTCGCGGTGTAGATACTGACTGGTTAGCTCAACCTTTACACACAGGATTAGGACATAGACATTCTGTTTATTTAGAAGGAGGTGATGAGCGAATTAGATATGGTGTGGATTTATTATACAACGATATCAAAGGAGTAATGAAAGGCTCTGATCGTAGAACTTTTTCTGGAGGATTTGTTCTTTCTTATCGATATAAGAATTTACTATTTCGCAATCAATTCAATACAAGCTTAAATCATGCAGATGATTCTCCTTATGGCTCATTCTCAGAGTATGCAGAACTAAATCCATATTGGACTCCCTATGATGAAGCTGGTAATCTTAAAAAAATTGCAGGTTCAACAGGTGGAGGTGGATTAATTGGAGTTACTAAAGGTAACCCCTTATGGAATACGACGATTGGTACTAAAAATTTTAGTACATATACGCGTTTGACAGATAACTTTTATATTGAATGGCAAATATTAGAGGCCTTAAAATTAAGAGGTCGATTAGGATTAACTAAAATTTTCAATAAAAGAGAAGATTTTTATCCAGCATCCCATACCTATTTTTTAGGATATTCCAAGGAAAGAACTTTTGAAAAAGGACAGTATAGCAAGTCGAATGGAGAATCCAGTTCTATTTCTGCGGATTTAACAGCAAATTATTCTTTATATTTGAAAAGGCATCAGTTACTCGTGAATGCAGGTTGGAGTATGCAGCAGAATCAATCTGAATCAACCCTGTTTAAAGTAATAGGTTTTCCGAATGACAGGATAAATTTTATTGCGTCCGGGCTAAAGCCAGATAACATTCAACCTTTTTCTGGAAATGAAGGTATTAACCGCTCTATTAGTTTTTTGTCAGCATTGAACTATTCGTATGATGATCGCTATTTGGCTGATTTATCTTATCGAGCAAGTGCATCTTCTCTTTTTGGAAAAGATAATCGCTGGGGACACTTCTGGGCTGCTGGTTTAGGGTGGAATTTACACAAGGAACATTTCCTTAAAAATGCGTCTTGGTTAAAGCAATTTAAGCTAAGAGCATCTACGGGATATACTGGTGCACAAAATTTCAGTTCTTATCAAGCTTTAGCTACATTTGGTTATTATCAAACACAAGTTTACGATAATTGGATAGGTTCATATTTAATGGCTCTGCCAAATGATAATTTAAAATGGCAAAAAACGTTAGACTATAATATAGGTGTTGATATAAATGTGATGAACCGTTTAAGTGTTCGGTATGATTATTATACACAGAAAACAGAAGATCAACTCCTGGCTCTTACGATACCTCCATCAATGGGGTTTCGTAGCTATATGGAAAATTTGGGAAGTACTGAAAATAAAGGTATGGAACTTAAATTAAATGCACATTTATTGTATGACCCCGCAAGTAATAAGTATTTAAGTACATTTTTTTCTATTGCGAAAAACTCAAACAAGTTAAAAAAGATATCTAATGCATTAAAGAGTTATAATGATGAAGTAGATAGTGAAATTCAAGGAGGAAAAACCAATAAGCCACAATTGCATTTTATTGAGGGTGAATCTATGAATGCAATATGGGCTGTGCGTTCGTTAGGTATAGATCCTGCTACAGGCGATGAGGTGTATTTAACCAAAAATGGCGATAAGACGATGGTTTGGAGAACAGAAGATCAAGTGGTTTGTGGAGATGCAATGCCCAAATTGACAGGAACCTTTGGAGTTAATGTTGATTATAAGGGAGTTTTTATGAATATGTCTTTCTACTATCAATTAGGAGGACAAGTTTATAATCAAACTTTGGTAAATCGTGTAGAAAATGCATATGTAGGATTAAACGTTGATAAGCGAATATACGATGCAGTATGGAAGCAACCTGGTGATATCGTAGATTTCTCTTATAGTCCAGCTAAAGTAACTAAGCCCAGTTCACGTTTTGTTCAAGATTTAAATGAACTTCGTTTTTCAACTTTGAATATTGGTTATGATTTTCGTAGTACGGTATTATTAACTCGTCTTAAAATTTCTCAGTTGAAAGTTAGTTTTTATATGAATGACATTTTTCGTGCATCGACAGTGAAGGTAGAAAGAGGATTGGATTATCCCTTTGCACGTACCTATTCGTTTTCTTTACAAGCAACCTTTTAATTGGTAAGATATGAAAGTTTTAATAAAAAATATGAGAGTAGTTGTTATTTTGCTCTTTTCTTTGTTAATAACCTCCTGTGAAGGCTGGCTGAATGTTAGTCCGAAGTCCGAAGTAAAGTATGATGATTTATTTAGTTATAAAAATGGATTTAAAGATCAGTTGACAGGCATATATACTGCACTTTGCTCTGATAATCTTTATGGAGCAAATCTTACCTTTGGTATGGCGGATGCATTGGGGCAGCAATATGTATGGACACAGGAAGCTGGTATATATTATCATTTGCATAGATTTGAATATGATGACGCAACGAGTCAAAATGTTATAAACGCCGTATGGGAAAGCATGTATAAGGATATTGCTAATATCAATATTTTGTTAGAGGGAATAAAAGAATATGATGGCGTTTTATCTGAGACCGAATCGGATGTGTTTGAAGGTGAGGCTTATGGAATGCGAGCATTCTTACACTTTGACTTGCTTCGTTGGTTTGGCAAAAGCTTTCTATGTGGTGCTCAAAACGAAGCTATCCCTTATGTCCGAGGCGTGTCGAAAAATGTAACACCATTATCAACAGTGACAGAAAGTATTGACTTGGTGATAGAAGATTTAACCCATGCCTTAAAATTGCTGAAAGTTGATCCAATAAAGACAGGTAAAGTTTCAACGGAATTCCTCGGAGTGAGAGAGTTTCATCTTAATTATTATGCTGTTTGTGCTTTATTAGCTCGTGCTTATCTTTATAAAAATGATAAGGCTAATGCATTAAAATATGCACGTGAAGTAATTGATTCGAATATATTTCCTTGGGTGGTAAGTAGCAATGTAACAACTAATACACGCAGTTCTCGTGATGGAATATTTAAATCAGAGTGTATTTTTATGCTTAATAATACAAGATTGAAGTCTTTGACAGAAAGGTTTTTAAAAGAAGGAGAAAGTAATACTGTGGGAAATTTATTAATTATGTCACCTGAAGTTTGCGCAGAAATTTTTGAAACTAATTTATATGGTTTTGATTGGCGATATAATTATTATTTTGAAACATTATTAGGTTATTATCTTGGAAGCTCAAAATTATGGCAAACCTCTTCTACTTATAATAATTGCCAACCTTTACTTAGAATTAGTGAAATGTGGCTTATAGCTGCAGAATGTGCAACATCTAAAAAAGAAGCGATAGACTGCATTAACATATTACGAAAGCATAGGGGATTTGACGATGGTAGTTTGTTGTCAGAAGAAAATACTACGGGCGAAAACTTAAAATCCATTATTGGAAAAGAATATCGTAAAGAGTTTATAGGTGAAGGACAATGGTTTTTATATTGTAAACGTAACGATTTTAATCAGATACCTAATGTTTCAGTTCCATTTAGTAAAAAATATTACGTTCTTCCTATGCCTGATTTGGAAAAGCAATATGGAGGGAGAAAATAGAAAGGAGATAATATATGATACTTTTTAAAAATAAAATTTATTGGGTGCTTTTATTGCTTCTATATAGTTGTACAACAGACAATTATTTGCGCTATGATACCACTGATGCTTCATTGCGTTTTGATTATTCTTCGGTAAGAAAAGATAGCTTAATTTATTCTTTTGGATTGCATGCTGGAATAGAAATTGATAATATTGATATTCCCGTTAAATTAATAGGTATAACATCTCCAAAAAATAGGAAGTTTATTGTACAGGTTGTCCCAGAGAAAACTACAGCGATTGAAAATAATGACTATAAAATAGAACCATGTGAATTGTTGGCAGACTCTATTTCGAGTATAGTAAGGATTCAAGTGCTAAAAAATGCGAGTCTTAGTTTAGGTGATAAAAGCATAGTTTTACGATTATGTGCTAATGATAATTTCTCAGCTCCTCCAATCAACGAGTCTGAATTTAAAATTGTATTAACGAATGAATTATCAGAACCTGAAGGTTGGATATTTGATGAATACAGTCGAGTAAAACATGAATTTGTTATATTGCACACAGGAGTGGCTACTAAATATACTAACTGGAGTACTTCTGAGCAAATTTATTGGAAGGGAGTGTTAATCAATGCCCTTTATCAATATAATAAAGAACATCCCGGAAAACCGTTGACAGATGAAAATGGTCTGATAGTGACGTTCTAAATATTAATGAATAAATGTGTGTAATGATGAGAAATATATTTAAAATAGGATTATCATTCATTTTTTTAATTACAAGTTTTTCTGCTTGTTACGATGATACTGGAAATTATAATTATTCTAATTTACCAGATGTTTCCATTTCTGCAAAAGACACAGTGTATGCCACTCAATTCAAAACTTTGGAGCTTCCAATCGAAATTAAGTTGAGTAGTGGTAGTGAAAAGGACTATGACTTTAGTTGGCGGATATGGTCTAACGCACTTGGCGGAGTGTCAAACCAAAAAATAATAGGAAATACAAAAACTCTTTCTTATTTAGTCACGGAAGTTCCAGGATCCTATAGCTTAGTACTCACTTGCCATAATAAAGAAACAGGTGTAAAGTCGTTTAAAAAAATATTTTTGGTAGTACAGGGGATAATAACCGAAGGCTGGATGGTTTTACATGAGAAAAATGGAACAACAGATTTTGACATGATTATGAGTCCTTTTTTCTCAAATCGAGTAAAAGAGGATCTTGTCTTAAATAATGTTTACGCATCAGTAAATAATGAAAAATTACGAGGGCGTGGCGTAAAAATAGGTAGTTTCTTTTGGTTAGGAAAAATGCAGAACGTGACTATACTCACGGATAAAGGCGGTGTTCGCTTAGATGCAGTAACTATGCAAAAAACGTATGACATTTCTACGTTAATGCCAAATTTGACAGATTGGAAACCAGAGAATTATCTTTTCTATCATTATTATTGGAGCCCTGGTCGGTATGGATATGATGCTATCATTTCTAACGGCAGGTTTTATCAATACAGCTCCATGGGTTCAATGGGCTTTACAACGTATACAGAACCAATTTTGAAAGATGGTATGACCTATAAGGCTTCACCATATGCGCCTCGTTATTTTGATTATTATCTAGGTATTCTTTATGATGAAATCGGAGGTCGATTTTTGTGTTTCCCTAAGAAAAATGGAACTTCTTCTTGGGTACTTCAAGAAATGCCAGATAATATTTCTGGAACACTCTTTAATGTAAAAGATATGCATGCCAAGCTTAGGTACATGGATACAGGTTTTAACAACTATGAATATGGCTTGTTTAAAGACTGGAACTCTCAAAAGAATATACTATATATATTTAATTTTGACAAAAAGAAAAATATCGATAAAGGAATGCACTATGCTGACAATTGTCCTGAATTAAATAATGCTAAATATTTTGCAGTAGGAAATTTAGGTCCAATCTATTATTATGCAACAGATAAAGATATTTACCAATATGATTATGCAGGAACTAATACTGGCAAAAAAGTCTATTCTTTATCCAACAATCAGGAAAAAATAACAGGAATCAAAATTTTGAAACCATGTGTAGATCGATTTATAAAGACTCATCCCTATAATAATAAGGTTTTATTTGTTTCAACATATAATGAAACTTTAAAAGAAGGGAAAATTTACATGTATTATATTAATGTTAGTAATGGAGCTATAGATGTATCTTCAGAAAAGGTTTTTTGTGGGTTTGGTAAGATAATAGACATGGAATATAATTTCCCAAAATATGGTTCTTGATGAATGTTTTAAAATGAAAAAAGTAAATATAAATAAATCTTCAATTGCCTTTGTACTCTGTTTATGGGTGACTACTGTTCTTGGACAAGTAGAATTTCATTTTGAGGAGTATAGAGCGTCAAAAATACGAGTAGTTTTTCGAGATTCGTCGTATTATTCAACTTTGGACAATAACGGTAAAGGTGAAATTACGTTTTCGCCAGTCTTAAAGCCAGGATACGCTGTACTTTATGGACCTAAAAATATTATGTATTTTTATCTCATTCCAACAGGGAAGCAAAGCCTGCTAAAATATAAAAATGGAGATCTTAAATTTCTTGGAGCTGGTAAGGCTATTAATGAATATTTAAATGGAGAACTTTTAGAGCTACTCACTTTGAATTATAATCAACCCGAAAATGAATTTTTGAGTGATTGGAACAAGATGTTTCATAATTTACAAATAAATATCGATTCACTTTCATTAAATGAAGAATTTAAGAAGGTAGAGAGAAAGCGATTACATTATTTGGCCTGTAATATGCTCCAGAATTATCCTCTTCATAGAGCAAGATTTCTCAAACAGAAGTATTATCTTCCACATACTGCATTTTATCAACAGCAGGAAAAAATAATGATTGAAGATTCGGAAGCTCATGATTTGTGGGAATATCGACAAGCTTTTAGAAATTATATTCAAGCTTTAGCTTCCAAAAATACAAACAATAACCCCTTAAATGAATTGCGTTATGCATTGAATTATACCAAAAACAACATAAAAGACTCAAATCTTCAAGATTATCTTATTCATACTTTTATGTATGGATATGTTAGAAAGTATGGCGTGAAAAATATTCATGAATTTCTCCCAATATATAATGATCATGTTCATAATATAAAAAGGAAAGCAGACTTTAAAGAAATTTATCAAAAGTTTTCACGCATAGTTCAGGGAAAACAAGCACCATATTTTATACTTCCTAATGCAGAAGGTGAGAAAATCTCACTCTCTATGTTAAGGGGTAAGTATATTTATATCGATGTTTGGGCAACTTGGTGTTTGCCTTGTTGCCGAGAACTACCTTATCTTTTTAAGTTACAGGAGATGTACAAAGGAAAACCAATTAACTTTGTTAGTATCTCAATAGATGAGGATGAATCAAAATGGAAAGGAAAGATAAAAACAGATAATTTGCAAGGTGTTCAATTGCGTGCGGATAGGAATAATACTTTTCAAAAAGATTATCAAATTTCACGAATACCTCGTTTTATATTAATTGATGCTGAAGGAAAAATTATAGATGAGAATATGACAAGACCATCTGATCCAAAAACTATAAATAGAATAGATTCTTTATTCTCAAATTAAATAGCCATAGGAAGTTGAATGTCTTGATTGGGTACGAGTGATAAACGTTATAGTCCACAAAGGCTCTGTTTCACTTCCTCTCTTGATATAAATCAATTTCAGAAAATTTCTAAAACTTTTCTTCGAAAATATTTGGAAGTTAGTCGTAAAGTTTGTATCTTTGCATCCGCTTTCGAGAATGAAACACAAATGAAACACTCGTTAGCGTTACAAAGAAGCGATCTTTGAAAAGATTTACATAAAGACAGAAGTAGTACAAGAAGCATGAGTATTGTTAAAGATGCTCATGGGTGAACAT
>QWCB01006507.1_pt1 | contig 13306 bp, 9 predicted proteins | sample 1972511 | NCBI WGS metagenome assembly QWCB01 (sample SAMN09866719, study PRJNA288562) | Human gut metagenome isolate term5_stool, whole genome shotgun sequencing... | isolation source: gut | host: Homo sapiens | place: USA: California
TCTTGTAGGACGCTCTTCGTTGCTGGTTGTATAGTATAGGTAGTTAGCCAGAGGGGTCTCCTCGCTGTTGTACCGCTCCAGGGTCACCAAGGCGCGCAAGACCTCCGCACAGCTCATCGCAAAGGAGATACCACCGTGACTATCGTAGGGCGGGTTGCCATCGTACAGCTCGCTCAGTGTCGAGATGCCGTGATGCTGTAGCTCATCCTGTATATCCCCGAGCAAGCGCGCCAGGTGGGTCACACCGCTACGACCATTGATCTTCAGATAGGCATCCGTGTAGGCTCCCAGTAGCCACGGCCAAGCGGAGCCATTATAGTAAGCATGCTCACGCTGCTCCTGAAGCCCGCTGCACTGCTCCACATAGCCCTCACTGCGGGGGCTCAGCGAGCGAATACCCTTTGGCGTGAGTAACTCAGAGGTCACGATCCCTAGCACTTGTCGCTGCTTAGCACGGCTCAGCGGGCAGAACGGTAGCGAGATAGCTATCAGCATATCGGGACGGACAGCCCGCTCACGATACCCCTCCTTGGTCACGTAGTCATATAGGTAGCCATAGGGATTGACAAAGGTCTGCTCAAAGGCTGGCTCTAGGCGCTCGATCACGCCCGCGAGCTCCTCGGGAAAGCCCACGCCACGAGCCTCACGGTAGAAGCAGAGCGCATTGTACCACAAGCCGTTGACCTCCACCAGATAGCCCCGTCGTGGCACGACTGCTTGCCCCGCTATCGTTGAGTCCATCCATGTGACTGGAGGCGTGCCGCTCCCCTCGGCATAGAGTAGCCCATTAGGCTCGATGCGCAGGATTGGATGGCGGTCGCTCAGGTAGTAGTCGATGATGCGCCCCACGAAGTCTAGGTAGAAGGTGCGGTGGCTGTCGTCTGGATACTCAGAGAGAAAGAGCTGTATAGCACGTATCGCCCAGAGCCCCACGTCGGGGTCGCGCACCCCCTCCATATCTAGCGGGAGCGCTATCTGCTGGATGAAGTTGATACTGCTCCGTATGAAGGTGCTCATCACATTGTGAAAGCGCTCTGGATGATCGCTGTAGATCGAGCAACCAGGCAAAGCGACCATCTCGTCTCTCGCCCGCACCCCATACCAGGGGAATCCTGCCAGGATGTAATGTCGATTAGAGACAGGCTTATAGTAAAACTGGCTACAAGCGTTGCGCAGACAGCTCCGCAGATCCACCCGCGCCTTGCGATGCTCCACCTCCGAGTCAAAGAGCGCTGGCAGCGTGGTCACGTCCACCTCCTCTAGCTGTGCAGTGAAGTAGACCGACTCACCATTGCGCATATCCATCTCGAAGTAGCCAGGCGAATAGAGGTCTTCGCAGCTTTCGTACCCTCGTATTTGCTCCTTAGGATAGTGCAGATTCTTAATCCAGTAGCCCTCATCGACCCAATGCGAGGAGGCATCCACCTGCATGTATAGATTGGGGTAACCCTCATAGAGACAGGTGCACACACCCGTCGTGCCGACTGGGTGGACGGTCGTGTCGGCGATATCGTTCTCATGCGATAGGAGAATCACATCCCTAAAGGCGACCACCGGGCGCAACCGCAGCGTGGTCTCACTGTGGCTGTCGAGGAGCGTAAACTTGATAATCACCTGATTCTTGTAGTGGCAGAAGATCGACTCCCGCTGCAGGACCACCCCGCCCACACGGTATATCGTGCGGGGCATCTTGTCTATGTTGTACTCTCGTATGTACTTGTGCCCATTGGGATAGACCGTGCCATCGCCGTAGAGATGCACCCCGAGGTTAAACTCCGCCCCATGCTGTATCACCGTAGCGTCTAGCGACGAGAGGAGGACATGATTGTGACGGCTCAGGTGAGGCAGTGGCACCACGAGCAGACCGTGATACTTGCGCGTGTTGCACCCCACGAGGGTCGTACAGTTGAAGGCGCCACCACGGTTAGAGCGTATATGCTCCAGCTGTAGCGAGCGGTCTAGGTTAGAAAGCGTCGTGCGGTCAAACTTGAGATAACTCATAGATAGTAAATTACTTGGAGGTAACGGTGCCACCACTCCCCTACTCCCGACCAGCGCTAGCAGCTCGGTGATCACGTGACGAGTGGCGCTGAGGATAACCCTCTCTGCGTTGCTAAGATACGAATTAACCGCTGAACGACGGTTAATTTCCCGCTAAACGAACAGTTTCTCACCAATGAAACTCTAGTTTCTTCCGCATGAAACTCTAGTTTCACCCGTATGAAACTCCAGTTTCTCCCGCATGAAAATCCATTTTCACCTAGGTGACAATGAGGTCTAACCAGGACAATCGCATGATACGGGCTGACCTAACCTACGGGACTATCGAGAAAATCGACCAATTTCTCGGTGGAGATCGTGGATTATCCAGTGAGAAGCGAAGTAATTCTTCGGAACTTTCATTTCACTCTTCCGAAGTTTCATTTCATTCTTCCGAACTTTTATATCCCGACTCCGTGGGGAATTTTCGTTTGCTCCGTGGCGCTTTCCGATTTCCTCGGGATAAAACGAACGTAGGGACATACAGCGCAATGCCGTACGTCCCTACGTTATTCGTTAGCGGGCTGCCTCTCGCGCTAGGCGACGGAGGCTCGCTGGTGTGACTGACTACTCGATCGTGATGTCATCGATGTAGAGGTCCCAAGCAACTCCCTTGCCCACCTTAATGGCAAATAAATCGCCCGTTTTGGCAGGCGTGATGCCTGTAATATCTAGCGTGACCTTAACCCAGTCGTTGGCAGTAATGCTACCTGTGTATTGATTATCTGCTGCTACAGAAATATTGACATTTGCATTGTTGACAATTCCAACATTAAAAGCTTTAAAAGCGGATCCTCCGGTGTAAACATTGCAAGAGATGCTCCTGCCAGGAGCCGTGCCCTTGATATAGAAGGAGATCTTGGTCTTGCCAGAGAAGTCCTTGCCTGCATTGTTCATAGCGGTAAAGAGATAGTCATTTTTAGCAGGAGTACCCTTGATGTGAAGAGCTGTACTGCCGTTGCGACCAGCACCTGCAGCTGCAGTTGCATAGTTCTTTAGACCGAAGCGATTTAGTGTACCCGTGAAAGCAGCGAAGTCCTCAAAGTCTGCACCGGGGAAGAGTAGCTCACCGGTAGTGGGCTGTGGCGTAGGAGGAGGTGTTACGCCACCCGTGTTGTCGGGATCAACGGTGACGGTGCCCTCATCTACGACGTCCCAGTCAGAGATCTGACCATTGACCTGATCTACTGTGATGGCGCCAGATGCGAGGGTGACGTTGAACTTGTGGTTCTTGCCAGACTGGAGAGCGAGGCTAGCGAAGGTGTAGCTGTAGCTCTTGCCGTCGCTGAGCTTGATGACTAGCTTAGCATTAGCATTCGTAGCAGGGATGACAATCGTTGGAGCGAAGGTGCCACCAGCGAGCTGTAGCTTTTGCGTAGCCGTTGACGTGCCGTTGGTGAGCGTACCGTCAGCAATCTTCATCGAGCTGGTGGTGACGATGCCCTCTAGCTGAGCTGAGGTGATAGTCGTACCAGCGGGTAGACCAGTCATGGTGAAGCTCACGAGAGCTAGCTTGTGCGTAAACTGCAGTACGTGGTTAGCGCCCGTGGCGTCCTTAGCGGTCTTGATACCTGTTAGGTTATTGGAGTAGAGGACGTCGGTCTGATCGTTGGTCAGGTCGATAGCTAGATCGGTCGTAGCGTTAGCGCTATAAGGATAGTAGCTAACGAAGTTGACCGTCTGCCCCTCGGCAAAGGTCAGTCCAGTAGCGGCGGGTGCGAAGGTAGCAGTAGCGCCTCCTGCCGTGGTCTTATACTCCACGTTGGTAGCGGTAGCGTCACCATTCATAGAGATACCGATGGCATCGTTTGCCTCGAAGGCATTGCCTGCCATACGTAGGTTGAGCGCTGGGATATTTGACCCAAACTGCATCGCCTCTGTCTTAGGCTTACAGTTGGGAGCGTTGTTACACGCAGTGAGAGCGAGTAGTGCGAGTGCACTGACAAGTAGTTTCTTCATGTCTCGTTTTATTTAGGTGATTGTTGATTATTTGCTATTTGATGGGAGTGGCAACGATGTTCGAAACGGTACCATCGTCCTCCCAGTCCACAATTTGTCCGTTGACAAGGTCTATGGAGATCTTGTCCTGCCCATCGAGGGAGATATTATAGTAGTAAATCTTGTTGCTGACAATGTCTAGCTGCTGGATCGTCTTGGTGTAGGTGCGCCCATTGCTGAGCGTGAGCTGTAGCTGTGCGTCCACAATCTCCTTCGGGAGGACGAGAGACGAGGCCGAGCGCTTGTCTGCACTGACCGTTAGCGGGAGCGTCTCTTTCGAACTATACGGAGTGCGTAGCTCGCCTGTGAGGACATCAAAGTCGCCCTCGACGACCATGCCTTGTAGCTTCATCGATTGTAGTGTCACTCCTGCGGGGAGTCCCTGCAGAGTGAAGACGATGCGTGAGAGGACGTGCGAGAAGAGGAGCGTGTACTCCTTCTTGTCCACACGAGGAGCCACCTCACGGTGATGAGCCCAGAGGAGATCGACAGGCTCCTTGATCAAATTCAGATGTATGATCCCCTTCTGAACGGATGTGCGGTACGGAGCGTAAGCGTAGAAGTCAAGCTCCCTAACGGTGCTGGGATAGATGCGGTCAGACATCGTCGTAGGGTGAAAGATCGCTATATGCCCCCCAGGGATGGCGTGGTAGTGCAGGTTATTGCGCTCCTCCGCTCCACGCGCATAGACACCAATCTGGTCGCTCACGTCAAAGCGCTCGCCCGTGGCGCGCACCTCCTTGTCGCCCATACGTATATTGCTCTTGAAGACTATGTAGTCCTTAGCTTGCGCTCCGTCTTCATCGGGGCAAGTGGTACAGCGAGACTGCTCCTGAGTACACGAAGTGGCTAGGAGTAGCGTCGCGAGTAGTATAGAGATTGTCGTAAGTAACTTATTCATAGTAGTAGATGAACTGCGAGGTTAGTTATCAAGTACGTTGACATCGTTGAGCGCAGGGAAGAAGTCAAAGCCAGTCTTCGCTTCCATCTCACTGAGCGTCTTCTTGTAATTGTCATATCCGCCTGAATATCCCTCGTGCGGTATGCACCACGCTTTGGAGTGGTAGCGTTGCTGCTTGTCTCGCCATACGACTACCTTATAGAAGTAGTCTGGTATCGGGCAAGCCATACCCTCTGTGTCATGAGCATACTTATAGTTTGTGTTGTCAAACCCTACGCCTGTCACTACATAGAGCGTGTCGACACCACGAGCAAGATTGCGTACCTCGTTCTCTAGCTGTTGCCAGATACCACCATTGTGTTTTTGATTTTGAGGGACCATATTGGAGTAGTAGAACGTGCTGGCGTTGTCATCTCGAGAAGATACACGATCCCCACTAGGGATTTGGTGCCCCTTTGAGTAGTTTTCTACATAAGATCTTTTCAAGTTGGGTTGATATGCTTCTGGGATCTCCGGATCATAGCCCCAAGCATCAGTACGCTTGACATTCTTCTGCAATACATCTTTGTAGAGTGGATAGGCGACATAGTGAGCTAGGTGCATCTTCGTATCATATAGTAGGAAGTAGTTGCGTGCCGAGGGATTGCTCGGGAGATTGTGCTGTACCTCCATAGTGTTGGGGATATTCTTCTTGGCGGGTAGCTCTAAGTATCGGCCAACCTCTGTGACCTTGCCCGTACCGGTATCCTTGAGCGTGATGGTGTGTGTGCGCTGCTGCCCCAAGAGGAGGCTCTGACCCTCACGTAGTGGCCAGGTGTAGGTACGTCCGTTGGGCAGGGTGAAGAGTACCTTCATCTCGCTCGTGGTCGTCTTGATAGGTAGGAGCAGTGCCGTGGCCGTAGCGGTAGCACCCGAGACGGTGACTGGCACTGAGATCTCGGCCGTAGAGCTAGCATCGACCTGCCACTGACGACTATAGAGATCCAGCGTACCCGTCGTCGGCATACCAACGATGCGCACCGTGACACCCTCTAAAGAGCCACCATCCTCACTGCGCATCTCAAAGCGGAGCGAGGCGAGTGCCTGACGAAAGACTAGTTCCTTTGCGACATCGGGCGCAATGGCGGAGAGATTGTCCGAGATAAGGAGTGGCTTGAGCGAAGCTTGATCGGCGACGCTGTAAGCGATCTTGCCCTCCTGCGTCTGAGCATTGTAGGGGTAGTAAGCGAGGATGTCATACTTCATCGATGAGTCCCACTGCACCTTCTGCCACGCAGGTCGTAGTCCTGCTGTGAGGCGAGGAAAGATTGATGGATATCAGCCTGAGGATGCTCCGCGCCACCTTGCCTACCCGTCGGCTGGCAAGCTGCTGTCAAGAGTAGCCCCCACGAGAGAGCCAATAGCGTGAAGAGTAGACGATAAGTCCTATTTACCATAGATTAGTTTTGTCAGATTAACTAGAAATATGTGATGCCGTAGCAACAGCTCGCAGAGCCCTTCATGCGCCTCTACCAAGACGCACTGCAAAAGTACCCTACGCAGATTACAGTATTGTTACTACGACGTGACAAAGCTACTAAAAAAAGCCATACCGTCAAACTGCTCCGTCTCCTCTAATGTCTAATTTCTAACCTTTAACTCCCGACTCCCCTGAGGAAATCGCCAATAGCTCCCTGGAAAACGAAAATTCCTCACGGAGGGTCGAAATAAAAGTTCGGAAGAATGAAATGAAACTTCGGAAGAATGAAATGAAACTTCGGAAGAATGAAATGAAACTTCGGAAGAATGAAATCGAAGTTCCGAAGAATTTTTCCGTTGCTCCCGAGGGGAATAAAAATCCCCTCCGAGGCGTTTACAACTTCCTCAGTGGGGCGGTAGAAAGGGTCGATAACTTTATCTGTGGGTCAGAGGAGGTGTGACAGGAGTTGCTCGGTAAGGGCGAGGTGCGTGTAGGTGGCGTAGCAACGCCCCGTATGCCATAGTGCGGTCGCCACGGGATCGCCCCACGCATTGTACTGCTGCGCTACCGTGGGGAGCGGATCGATGATGCGTGAGTAGTGGAATTCGTGCCCACGCACCGCCACGCCCTCCATCTCGAGCTGTCGGTAGCCGAGGGCTAGCCCGCGTTGCTGCATCGTGGCGGTCTGCTGTAGTGCCCCCACGAGCGGATAACTGCGCCCCTTCTCGTCAACAATTGCTTCGCAGAGGAGGAGCATGCCTCCGCCCTCGGCAAGCATCACTCCGCCCCCACGGATATAGTCGCGAAGGCTGTCAAGCATTGACTTATTGGCGGACAACTGCTCCAGATGTAGCTCGGGATAACCGCCAGGGAGGTAGACGAAGTCGCTCGGTGGAAGCTCCTTGTCGGCGAGCGGACTGAAATAAGTCACCTCCCCCCACTGCTCTAGCTGGCGCACATTCTCCTGATAGAGGAAGTTGAAAGCGTCGTCACGAGCCACGGCTATACGACGAGGCGTTGACGAAGGGTGCTTTTGCAAAGTGGGAGCTTCGTGGGATCGCTCCTTTCGCTCTGAGGAGATGGCTAGAAGGCGGTCAATATCCAAATGTTGCTCTAAGAGGTCGGCCACCTGATCAGCGTAACGGTCTATCTGCGCCAAGTCGTCGACGTCTAGTCCTAGGTAGCGACTGGGGATGGCGATGTCGTCGACACGAGGTAGCGAACCCAGCACAGGCACGCCCGCATCAGAGGCAGCTTGCGTGAGATAGGTTAGGTGACGCTCCGAGGAGACCTTATTAAAGATGACTCCTGCTATCCGGATCCTAGGGTCAAAGTGCTGCAACCCGTAGAGCAACGGAGCCACCGTGTAAGCCATCGAGCGCGGTGTCACGACCAGTACGACGGGCAGGTCTAGGAGACGAGCAATGTCGGCCGCAGAACCTTTGTCCCGATCGTAACCGTCGAAGAGCCCCATCACCCCCTCCACGATGACCGCCTGAGCGTCCTGACTATAATGGTCGTAGAGCGCCTGCACGCGCTCGGCGCCGTACATGAAAAGGTCCAGATTGACCGCTGGGCGCCCCGTCGCCACGCTATGTAGCTTAGGATCTACGTAGTCGGGACCACACTTGAAAGCTTGGGTGGCCAGACCACGACGTGTGTAAGCACGGAGGAGGCCCATGGTGAGCGTGCTTTTGCCACTCTCAGAGAGGGGCGCAGCGATGAGAAGGGAGGGAAGAGTTGACATAAGGGGTTGACTAAAGTTGTGAGTCAGGAATGAGGAGTACCTCGAGCTGAGCCGAGGGAACGAGAGGTTTGCAGACCTGATAGCAGTGATCAACGATGCTTTGGTAGAGAGGGTGCGTACCGTCGGGGAAGATCTGCCACAGTTCGCGGGCTAGGGTCATCTCGCTGATCTGCTGCTTCTGCACTTCGCTCGCTCCAGAGGCAGAGGCGAGGGCGGTGATGAAAGCTTTGTCCATCACCACCTTCTTGCTGTGAGTGTCCAGTTCGCCAGCCGCCAGCTTGACCGCCTTGCCGATCATGATGCCGAGGGTAATCTGCGGGAAACCCAGTTCGTTGGCTAGGCTGAGCGTCTCACCGATGAAGTTGCCATACTGAACGAAAGCGTTGGCGGGGAGGTCGGGAAAGCGTCCCTTGAGGTAGCGCTCGCTGCGTCCGCCAGAGTTAAGCACGAGATGCTTGCCATAGACCGACTTGCTCACCTCCAGCTCACGGCGTATCGACTCAACAAAGGCTTCGCTCGAATAGGGACGCACGACGCCTGTGGTGCCGAGGATAGAGATGCCGTCTAGGATGCCGAGCCGTGGATTGAAGGTGCTGTGGGCGAGCCGTCGTCCCTCGGGAACGGAGATGGTCAGGTCAATGCCTACTTGGGAGAGGTCAACCAAAGCGCCGAGTGCCTGGCGCATCATCTGACGCGGGACGGGGTTGACGGCAGGCTCTCCAACCTCTAGTCCGATGCCAGGGAGGGTAACTCGCCCTACCCCTTCGCCCTGTAGGAAGGAGACCCCGCTATGAGCCTGTGTGAGCGACAAGTCGGCAACGATCTCTGCGCCATCCGTTACGTCAGGGTCGCTGCCCGCATCCTTGATAGCAACCGCTCGAGCGCCTTGCGTCGTGAGCTCCGTGTGTTGGATCGGAAAGGGTACCCGTTCGCCCTGAGGGAGGGTTACGGTCACCTCGCTGTAAGACTCCTCGTTGAGCAGTGTGAGCAGGGCAGCCGTAGCGGCAGCTGTAGCGGTGGTGCCAGTCGTCAAACCAATGCGCTGAGGAAAGAAGTCGCTCCCCAGCAGTCGCTCGATGGAGCGACGAAGACCTACGGGTCCCTCGACGGTGACGGTAGCAGGATAAGGGATCTGTGGCCTTCGAATGACCAGCACGGTGATGCCGAGGGCGAGTGCCTCCTCCACTTTTGCCGCAAAGCCACTTGTATCGCCACTCTCCTTGAGTAGGATCATGTCTGGTCGTAGCGTGGCAAAGAGCTCTCGGTCACACTGCTCCTTGTCATAGTAGACCACCCGCTCTAGCGGGAAGTCGCTCTGCCGTAGTCGCTCCTCGGTCTCTGCGATGGGCATCACCCGCAGATAGGTCTCGTGCTGGGCCCAGTAGGCTCTCAGTCGCTCAATCGAATTGACACCCGTCAGAGCGAGCAGTCGCCGAGGTTGCTGCTTGAGGAGATATGTCAGTGCTGCATCAAAGGAGTCCAGCGACACGACCGAGGTGGGCAAAGCGGGAAAGGTGCGCTCGTACCGTATCACAGGGAGCTGCAGGCGAGACACGCAGTCGGCAACGCTCTGGTGAACGCCCATTGCGAAGGGGTGAGCCGCATCTACGATGAGGGCTATCGCTCGCTCCGTGCAGAAGTGCGCCATCTCCTCGCCATTCATTCCGCCCTCCAGACGGATCCCGTGGTGCATCGTGAGCTCTTGCGAAGCGCCTCGTGTGGAGTAGTAAAAGGGTTTGCCCGCTTCTTCACACACTTCGAGCGCTTTGCGCCCTTCTGTGGTTCCTCCGATGATTAGGATCATACGTTTGAGGCGTCGATGGAGAAGTGTAAGGTCTCGGGGTCGAAGTCTATTCCCTTTGCCGCAAAGTAGCTCGGCAAGGTCCCGTCACCAGCGAGCGTCCTCGGCGGGCCCATATGTAACACGTGGTCATCATCGAGGAGCCACACCTGATCGGCTATCTGAAGAGCCAGCTCTAGGTCGTGCGTAGAGAGGAAAATCGTCTTGTGCGTCTCACGAGACAAGCGAAGAAGGAGCTGAAGCATCTCCACCTTAGAGGGAAAGTCCAGAAAGGCAGTCGGCTCGTCCAGTAATATGATAGGAGTCCCCTGCGCCAGCGCCTTGGCAATCATCACCTTCTGGCGCTCACCATCACTGAGCGAGTCGATCATGCGCTTGGCTAGAGGCTGTATGCCAACCAACTGCAGCGCCTCGTCGACCGCTTGACGATTGCTCTCGTTCATCTGCCCCCAGAAGCCCGTATAGAGACTACGCCCCAGGGCGATCATCTCGTAGGCAGTCGTATTGCTCATGATGAGTCGCTCCGTTAGCACGACGCTGATACGACGCGCCAGCTCTTTGGCACTGTATTGCTGTATCTCCTTACCCTCGACTAGGAGCGCCCCGCCGAGCTTCGGCTGAAAGGCTGCGATCGTCCTGAGTAGCGTCGACTTGCCCACCCCATTTGACCCGATAAGGCAGGTGAGCTGTCCCGACCAGATGGTGGCATTGAGCTGGCTCGCTACGACGCGCGTGCGCTTCATCTGGTGATACCCTATCGATAGGTCACAAAGCTCTATCGTTGCGTGGCTAGTCATACGATTACAGTTGCTCTCTACGTCGTTTGTCAAATAGCACCCAGATCACGATCGGAGCACCGATGAGCGCCGTCACCGAGTTGATCGGTAGCGCGCCCTCCATGCCTGGCATGCGGGCGATCAAGTTACAGCAGAGCGCCAGGAGCGCCCCGACGAGCGTCACAGCGGGCATCAGTGTCAGATGATTGGAAGTAGCAAAGATGGTGCGACAGAGATGCGGTACCGCCAGTCCGATGAAGACAATCGGACCGCAGTAAGCTGTCACGATAGCGGTCAGCAGGCAGGCCGAGAAGATGACCAGGTGGCGCGCCCGTCCGTAGTTCAGTCCGAGGCTGCGGGCGTAGTTCTCCCCGAGGAGCATCAGGTTCAGCACCTTGATCAGCAGGAAGGAGAGCGGTATCAGCACCAGCATGATGATGACAAAAGTAGTCACTTGATCGCCACTCACCTTGGCAAAGCTGCCCAAGCCCCAGATCACATAGCTGCGCACATCCTCATCGTTACTAAAGAACTTCAGCACGCCGATGATGGCATTCGCTATGTAGCCGATCATCACACCCATGATCAGTAGTACCACATTACCACGGACACGCTGCGCCATCGTCATGATGATCGACATCACGAGGAGTGCCCCGAGGAGTGCCGCCACCGAGACAGCCATCTCCCCCACGAAGCCCATCCGCACCAGTGCTCGCTGGCTAATGCTCCCCGAGAGGAGGATAAAGGTCGCCACACCTAGGCTAGCTCCCGAGCTAATACCTAGCTCCGAAGGACCCGCCAGTGGATTGCGAAAGACCGTCTGCATCTGCAGTCCGCTGATGGAGAGCCCTGCACCCGCTACTAGTGCCGTAATGGTCTGCGGGTAGCGACTCTTCCAGATGATGTTGCGCCAGATCTCATCGCCGCCAGCATCCGCCCCAAAGAGTATGCGCACCACCTGGTCAAAAGGGATAGCGATCGTCCCCAGCGATAGGTTGAGCACGAAGAAGACTACGATGAGGAGTGCTATGACTGTAAAGGCTATAATCGGACGTCGCATAGCTTCCCTTAGCGGGTTAATATCGAGTAAAAGACCGGCTCATGGTCGGGCAGTAGCTGCGGGTGAAAGGCGTGGATCAAGTCCGCCAAGACCACCTCCGGCTCCACGGGCGAAAGCTCATAGAACGGTCTCTCCCGCAGATTGCAGTACAGTACCTGCTTATCCCGATAAGCTTTGAAGTCTCGGTAGCGCGCATCTGTCTTGCCCAGCACATCGTAAGAGAAGGCGCCATCGTAGCTATTCGCAATGCGCCAGTAGTCCGCATCGGCGGCCTTAGCATAGACCGTCTCGAAGTCTACGTAGAAGCCTCCAGACTCCTTATCGTCTGCCATAAAGTAGTCCGCACCTGCATCCTCAAAGAGGTGTGCCAAGTAGCTTGCGCCACCCACCACGTACCAGTTGCCGCCGTGCAGTTCACCGCTAAGCACCTTCGGACGTGGCAAGTCCTCGGTGATCAAAGCTTGTAGCTCGTGGTAGCGCTGCTCTATCGTGCTAAAGATCGTCTCCGCACGCTCCTCCATGCCCAGCAAGAGCGCCGTAAACTTAAGCCACTCGGCCTGCCCCAGCGGGGAAGTCTCCTTGTAGCCCAGGAAGGTAATCAGCGGTATGTCTAGCTGCTTGATCACATCGTAGCCACCCCGCTTGAAGGGGCTTACTAATATAATGTCTGGTTGCAGAGCCATGATCAGTTCGCTGTCGAAGTTGCCCTCGATGCCGATCCGCTTAGCAGCGCCCGAAGCCAGCCGTGACTGCATCTCCTCGTTGAAGAGAAAGCGCGTACTTGGCATCCCCACGATCCGATCCACCGCATCAAGCTTGATAAAGTTAGAGAGCTGTAGCGTCGTCATCACGATGACCCGACGCACTGGCGTCTCTATCATGGTGTAGCTCTTTGGCACCTCAGCAGCCAGCTCCTGCGCCTGCTCACGAGGCACCAATGCGTAGCGATACACCTCGCTACTGTCATGCGTTGGGTCGGAGATGGTGACCAGCGTCACCGCCCCTGCGTGCTCGATTTGGAGCCCCTCGGCATAGCGTATCATAGCAGTGCTATCCACCTCTGAGCCCCCCGCAGTGCCTTCGTCAGAGCCTCCCTTACCACACGATATCAGCAGCAAGGAGAGCACTAGGCCGCTCAGCAAATACCTCAAACAGCGTAATCTGTCCATTTTGTTATCGATCTGTTGCACTGCAAAGATACGCAAACGATTCATCCTAGCTCTAAGGTTCCAGTATCCAAACTCCGACAATCTCATGGCCAGCCAGCTCAACGTACTGCTACGTAGTGATATGTCTTCTAAATTCCAACCTCTAATCTCCGTTTCCACAGAAAAACTCCACCGAGGAGTCTGCGACTTCCTCCATAGAGACGTAGCTGAACTCATCGTATATAGTGCGTCAGCCCTGCTTCGTAACGGCTTTGTAACGTATATTCAATTAGTAAATGCAACTCATACCTACAAAAAATGGATCGCACCCTAAGCACAATCCAACATATTATTCAGAGAAGCAGAGAGAGAAAAG
>QWCB01002995.1_pt1 | contig 13285 bp, 9 predicted proteins | sample 1972511 | NCBI WGS metagenome assembly QWCB01 (sample SAMN09866719, study PRJNA288562) | Human gut metagenome isolate term5_stool, whole genome shotgun sequencing... | isolation source: gut | host: Homo sapiens | place: USA: California
CTTCACACCAGATCGGGCGGATTTGCTCGGTAGTACGTCCATCCAAACGTAACCCCTCATCCAGAATCATTCTCCGAACAGCCTCCTTCTCCACGTCATGGTAATAACGGGAAACCATACTTTTCTTCTCCTCTCTCTCCTCTTCCGGAAGTGATTCCAAGTATCCTTCCTTCACTTCGGAAAACAACTTCTCGCGCAAATGTTTATCTGCATTGCATTGACGAGCAACAGCATACGCTTTATCGTAACATTTAGCCCAAACATCCTTACGCAACTCTTCATCGTTCACTTCGTCGCAATATTCGCGCTTAACGTCTGTTCCGAGTTCTTTTGCAAGTTCTTCTTGAATTTCGCACATAGGCTTAATAGCATCGTGTGCAGCCTTCAAAGCGTCAATGAGGTCTTGCTCTGAAACCTCTTCCATTTCTCCTTCCACCATCATGATGTTGTCTTTGGTGGCACCGACCATAATATCCATGTCGGCTTCCTTCATTTGTTCGAAGGTAGGATTAATGATATATTCTCCGTTTACACGTGCTACGCGTACTTCTGAGATTGGGTGTTCGATTGGAATGTCAGAGCATTGCATTGCTGCTGATGCTGCGAAACCTGCCAAAGCATCGGGCATATCCACGCCGTCAGCCGATAGGAGCATTACGCTAACGAATACTTCTGTGTGATAATCTGAAGGGAAAAGTGGACGAAGTACACGGTCTACAAGACGTGATGTAAGGATTTCGTCGTCGTTAGCTTTGCCTTCGCGCTTGGTGAAACCGCCAGGGAAGCGGCCTGCGGCAGAGTACTGCTCGCGATAATCTACTTGCAAAGGCATAAAGTCTGTACCTGGAACTGCCTCTTTGGCTGCACAAACAGTGGCAAGAAGGACAGTATTTCCCATACGGAGAACTGCTGCGCCATCGGCTTGCTTTGCAACCTTTCCAGTTTCAATTGTGATGTTTCTTCCATCAGCCAATTGAAGAGTTTTCGTAATTACGTTCATCTAAAAATTTAAAAATACTTATTGTTTTGACCTACATCATAAGGGAAAGGTAAAAAGAGAAAAGCAAAATAAATACAATCATTTTGCTTTGACTGACAAATTACAGTTTCCACATAAAATAAAAAATCGTACAAATTTACCGAATAAAAGCCAAACCAACGAATAAAAGCAACAGATATTTTATAATTCTACTATTTTTCTATTGTTTTTTGCCTAACTTATAGCTACTTAGCCTTTCTTTTCTTCTTTAATTAACTTTCTTTTAATTCTTAAGGTTTGATTTTGGTTATAAATAAAAAGGTGGTTGGAGCATGAGAAAACTGCCTAACCACCTTCGCTATTTATCTGAAACGTTCTTAAAAACTTCTTAACCAAGCCTTTAAATCCATCATTAATTCCTCGTGATAGCGGAAACCAATCTTGCTTCCCCAGCCATGTCCGCCACCAGGATATACATGCAAGGAAGCACGAATATCGTTTTTATAAAGTTCGGTGTAATAATTGACTCCATTTGCTGGTGGAACGCTGTTATCGTCATCGCTCAAAGCAATGAAAGCACGAGGTGTCATGCGTGATACATTCAAGTCGGCACTATATTTTCTTTGGTCTCGTTTGCTTGGGTGGCTACCTAAAAAGTTATTGAAGCTGCCTTCGTGTCCAAATCCTTCTGTCATGGAAATTACGGGATAGAATAAAATTTGGAAATCGGGCTTAGCCTCACCATGTGATGATGTTGCAAGCGTTGCAGCTAAGTGTCCTCCTGCGGAAAAGCCCATGATACCTACATCGTTTCGGCTTATTTTCCACGCTGTTGCATTCATACGTACAAGTTTGATGGCTTGTTCTGCATCAGCAATAGGCACTTTGGGATTTCCATGTGGTAAACGATACTTCAAAACAATGGCTGCAATGCCTTGATTTTGGAAGAATTCTCCCCAATCATAACCTTCTGTGTCCATAGAAAGCGAGCTATAACCGCCACCTGGGCATATTACAACGGCGCGTCCTGTGGCTTCTCTGTCAATAGGAAGATAGACACGCACTTTGGCTGTATCCATTTTATCGCCATTATCGTAAGGTTGTTTGCCATTATAAAGTTTCACATCGAATGTGCTTTGTGCTACAGCTGTGATTGAAAGCGCAATCGTTGCGGCTACTGTAAATAGTTTTTTGAAGTTCATTCTGCTCATTTAAATGTTTTTGTTGCTATCCGTTTTGTTAGTGGATAGCTTGTATTACGGAAGATTTCATCGCTGAAAATAAGTCCATTTGTCTACAAAGTTAATAAAAAAGCAGCGAAACGGCTCTCATGTTTAGAGTTTTTAGTATATTTGCAGGCATAGCACGGGTTTCAAATGGTGCTTAAACTATTTTTAAAATTTATATAGTTTATATTAACAACTTATAGAACAGACTTTTAATCATGCATGTATTAGAGAAATTCAAATATTGTCCAGTGTGCGGAAGTGAGCATTTTGAGGAGCAAAATGCCAAGAGTAAATGTTGTGAAAATTGCGGATTTGAATATTATTTGAACCCCAGTGCAGCGGTTGCTGCGTTCATTTTAAATCGTAAAGGCGAGCTTCTTGTCGTTCATCGCAAACTTGAACCTTCCAAAGGAATGCTTGATTTGCCAGGCGGTTTTGTTGATATTGACGAAACAATGCACGAGGCTTTGCTAAGAGAAGTAAAAGAAGAGACGGGACTTGAGGTGGTAAAATCCGAATTTTTCACTACTTTGCCCAATCATTATAGGTATAGTGGGTTCATGGTTCCTACCTTGGACACTTTTTTTATTTGTGAAATCGAAGACGAAAACCTATTGAAAGCTGCCGATGATGCATCGGAAGCCGTTTGGTTAAAGCTGTCAGATGTGCATACCGAACATTTTGGTTTGCGTTCTATTCGTCATGCTTTGCGTGCATTTTTGCAGTGTCGTGGCTTTTAAAAAAAAACAAAAAAGCAGACGATTTCTTCTTTCGTTTGCTTTTTTTTCGTTCCTTTGCCCACCATTAATTTACAAAATTTAAATAGAGAACTTATGAATGTACGACTTATTATCGCTTCATTATTATTTTCAACAGCGCTAACTGCGAATGCTCAAACCGAAAATACACGTTCCAAAAGTATTTATCTTGAGTTGCTGGGTCCGTCAAATGGAGTGGGAGTGAACTTCGATTCACGTTTTAACAAAGATACTGCTTGGGGCTATCGTGTAGGTTTTGGCTTTGGTTACTATCGTTCAAACTCCTTTTTCGGTGCTAACGAATCATCACGAGCTTATACAATTCCGTTGGGTGTGAACTATTTAGTGGGTAAAAATAAGCACCAATTAGAAGTGGGCGTTGGCGTGAATGTAGGTCTTTATAACGACCATTATACCATTGCCCGATTGGAAATTATGTCAGATATTAAGTTCGACCATAAGAAAGAAAACAATTTTGGTGCTTTCGGTTTCGCCACCTTAGGCTATCGTTATACAGCACGCAAAGGGTTTCAATTCCGCATAGGTGTTACTCCTGCCTATGTTTGGGGGTCAAATCGTGAAACTAAAAACAAGTTTGTCCTTGCGCCATACATCAGCTTTGGTAAGGCATTTTAGTGGTTTTTCATTCGTTCGTAGCGTTAATATAAATTTTATAACAACCGCTTAAAATATAAAAAGAGCCTATTTTGCGCTGCAAAATAGGCTCTTTTTGTGTTCAAAACCATCTGTTTTGATTTCCCGACTTGTTCTTTCAAAAAACGAACCCCATACTCTAAATATATTTCTTGTGGTGATAATTTTTAGAACCCACCTTTAACTACTTGTTTTATTGCCAGAGATTAATCTGAACAACTCACCAAGGACGAGTACACCAGCCGACGAAACAATGATAATCACCCAATCGATGATTTTAAGCGGTGTTACGCTGAACATTTTTCCGCCTAATTCGACGATTAATATTTGCCCAATGAGAATCAGGAACAAGATGAACAAGAAACTGCGACAATTCTTTAAATGGAAAGCACTGCGCCCTGTGGCGAAAGAACGTGCGTTAAACATATTCCAAAATTGTAGCATGACAAACAACGTGAAGAATAAACTCAATTCGTAAGCAGTGAGTTCACGATGAGCAGTAAAGTGGAATTGCAACAAATCAAGCATTTCTTCCGTTTTAGAATACTCCAACATGAGAAGGAACGCAAAGAGCGAAACAAAGAAAATGCCGCCTAAAATGATAATTCTTTGCCACATAGCCCTCGTTATAATGAAGGCTTTTCGGTTGCGAGGCTTATCGTTCATTACACTTCTCGAAGGTGGTAAAGCCGCCAAAGCCATGGCTGCAAAGGTGTCCATGATAAGGTTTACCCACAACATTTGCGTAACCGTGAGCGGACTTTGTGTCCCCATGAACGCACCAGCCAACACAATGAAACACGCTACAACATTGACCGTAAGTTGGAAAAGAATGAAACGCTGAATGTTTTGATACAAACTGCGCCCCCACATCACCGCACGACCAATCGAAAGGAACGAATTGTCGATGATAGTAATATCCGATGCTTCCTTGGCAACACTCGTTCCGTCGCCCATCGAAAGACCTACATGCGCTGCTTTCAAGGCTGGTGCATCGTTCGTACCATCGCCCGTAACTGCCACTACTTGGTTGAGGCTCTGCAAACATTCTACCAATCGTTTCTTATCCATCGGCTTGGCACGTGCAATTACCTTTAAATCCAACACACGTTTGCGCAATTCTTCGTCGGTTAAGGCTGCAAGTTCGGGTCCCGTAATGATATTCTTGTCCGTATCTTGAGCCGTCCAAAGCCCCACTTGTCGCCCTATTTCCTTTGCCGTTCCTGGGGTATCGCCCGTTACAATCTTCACGCTGATACCTGCATCTAAACATTCTTTCACCGCTGCTGGCACTTCTTTGCGCACAGGGTCGGCAATGGCAACAATGCCAAGGAAGGTAAATTTTGCGTCAATTTCGGTTTCCCCTTGCATGATTTTAGGAATGATACCCGCTCCTAAGTCGTTGGTTGCAGTTTCAGGAAGTTCTAAATAAGCAAAGCCCAAGGTGCGCATTGCTTGATTTTGCCATTGTAAAAGTTGGCTGTTGATGTCGTCCCACGAATGATTGCCTGCAATTTCCGAACAGAAGTGACGAATAATATCGGTTGCACCCTTTATATAAAGAAACTTTTTGCCTTCCACAGCAGTCGAGCGCACCAATGTAGCCATGTATTTTCGCTCGGTAGAGAAAGGCAATTCATCAATGACTTCCACTTCATCACGCATCGTTTGATAGTCTAAACCTTGGTCGCGAAGCCATAAAAGCAACGCACCTTCCGTTGGATTGCCCAATGCCACAGGCTTTTCAGGTGCAGAAAGGTCGAGCGAAGCAGTGGAATTGACCGCTATTCCCTCCCTCATCAAGGCAGCATGGAACGCATTCTTGTCGTCAGATTGCATTTCGTGAACACGCATTTGGTTCTGTGTCAGCGTTCCAGTTTTGTCGGTACAAATCACCGTTGTAGCACCCATTGTTTCGCAAGCGTGCATTTTGCGTACCAAATTATTGGTCTGAAGCATTTTGCGCATTGAATAAGCCAAACTCAAAGTAACTGCCATTGGCAATCCTTCAGGCACTGCCACCACGATAAGCGTAACGCAAATCATGATAGTATCCAAGAAATATTGTATGAAATGCACCCATTCGAAATCAAATTCATTGAAATACATGAGTACACGACCTACCAAAATTAATGCTGCAAAGCCATAACTTGCCCACGTTATCAATGTTCCAAGACGTTCTAATTGTTCGGTAAGCGGTGTTTTCACACTGTTATCAATCTGTGCGGCGGTGAAAACTTTTCCATTTTCGGTAGCATCGCCCACCTTTTTAACTCGAAACAAACCATGACCTTCCATCACTTTCGTACCACGCAACACATGGTTGGTTGGGAAAGTGGCGTCATTGTCAAACTCTTCGGGCTTTACACTCTTCTTGCAAATAGGTTCTCCCGTCAAAGAAGACTCGTCAATGTTGAGCGAAACCGCCGTTAGCAACTCGCCATCGGCAGGAATATCAGCTCCTGTATTGAGCAGAACAAGGTCGCCAACAACTATATCACGCTTCGGAACATTGGTTGTATTACCATTTCTGATAACTTCCACCGATTCGTCATCGTTCACTTGATTTAAAATAGAGAATGCTTTGTTGGCTTTTTCTTCAAAAAAGAAAGCTAAACCCGTAGCCAACAGAATGGCAATAAAGATGCCCACAGGTTCGAAAAATACTTCCTTTCCTTCGTGGAGTACAAAAAATTCATAGAAAGAAATGCCGATTGACAGCATTCCTGCTATGAGAAGAATTACGATAAGAGGGTCGTTAAACTTTGCAATAAACCTTTTCCAAAGCGGAACTTGTGCAGGCGGAGTCAGAATGTTAGCCCCAAATTTTAATCTACTCTCACGAACTTCCTGTTCGTTAAGTCCTTCATAATGTTGTTTGTGTGTCATAAATCCTATAAATAGAATGCAATTTTTGCTTTGAAAGGGCATAGACTGAACCAAAGGAGGATAAGTCGGACTTTTCGGGCGAGTCAGACGAATCCGATGTGAGTGTTGAACTTTTTGCAAAGCCAGATGAATCAGACAGGTCAGATATGTCCGACTTGTCTTTTTGTTAAGCCGTGTGCAGCCATTTCGTTATGCAAAGATAGCAAAACAAGTAAGACAAAGACTTGGTAAAAACTTAAAAAATCAAAAAAGTCTCTATTATATAAGGTGTATGCAAAAAGTTTGTTTAATTTTGCGCCCTTGAATAAAGTACGTAATGCTGATATGCAAGAAAACTTAGTTATAGTAGAGAGCCCTGCAAAGGCAAAAACAATAGAAAAATTCTTAGGCGAAGACTTCAAAGTCATGTCGTCTTATGGTCATATCCGTGACCTTAAAAAGAAGGAATTGAGTGTAGATTTGGACACATTAGAGCCAAATTATGAAATTCCAGAAGAGAAAAAGAAAATCGTTTCGGAACTTAAAAAGAACGCAAAGGAAGCCAAACAAGTTTGGTTGGCGTCCGATGAAGACCGCGAAGGAGAAGCTATTAGTTGGCACCTTTGCGAAGTTCTTGGTTTAGATGAAGCGAAAACTAATCGCATCGTATTTCACGAAATTACGAAATCGGCTATCCTTGCGGCAATTGAAAGCCCTCGCCGATTGGATATGAACCTCGTTAACGCTCAACAAGCACGCCGTGTACTTGATAGATTAGTGGGTTTTAAACTTTCGCCAGTATTGTGGCGCAAGGTGAAACCAGCCCTTAGTGCTGGTCGTGTGCAGAGTGTTGCAGTACGATTAATCGTAGAACGTGAACGCGAAATACAAAATTTCGTGAGCGAACCATTCTATCGTGTCAATGCAATCTTTGCAGCTGAGAGTGAAGATGGAAGCAAAAACGAAGTGAAAGCAGAATTGAACAAGCGATTTACCAAGCACGAAGACGCATTGGCGTTCCTTGAATTGTGTAAAAAAGCGAAGTTTAGAGTGTCGGCAATTGCCAAAAAACCACTCAAGCGTACACCTGCTCCACCTTTTACAACCTCTACTTTGCAACAAGAAGCAGCACGAAAGTTGGGTTTTACAGTAAGCCAAACCATGATGGTTGCACAGCATTTATACGAAGCAGGACGTATTACTTATATGCGTACCGATAGCGTAAATCTTTCATCTTTGGCAGTAAACACAGCAAAAGAAGAAATTACAAAGCTTTATGGCGAAGAATATAGCAAGGTAAGAAAGTATCATACAAGTAGCAAAGGGGCGCAAGAAGCTCACGAAGCTATCCGTCCTACCTACATGGATACCCAAAATATTGAAGGAACAAGTCAGGAAAAACGACTTTATGACCTCATTTGGAAACGTACAATTGCATCGCAAATGGCTGATGCACAGATTGATAAAACCAACGTAAATATCAGTATTCTCGATGAAAACGATAAGGAATTAGCCAAACATCAATTTGTTGCAACAGGCGAAGTGATTACTTTCGATGGCTTCTTGAAGGTATATCGTGAATCAACCGATGATGAACACGAGTCGGAAGATTACTCTCACGCACTGCCAGTGATGCGAGAAAATGAAGATTTAGAACGTCGTAGCATCGTTTCAACCGAGCGTTATTCAATGGGACCAAGCCGTTATACGGAAGCAAGCCTTGTTCATAAGTTAGAAGAATTAGGCATTGGACGCCCTTCAACATACGCTCCTACCATTTCAACCATTCAACAACGAGAGTACGTTCAGAAGGGTGATAAGAAAGGAGAGGAACGTTCTTATGTTGTAGATACTTTGCAAGCACTGAAAATTACTTCGAAAAACAAGAAAGAAGTAGTAGGCGCTGATAAGGGAAAACTTATTCCTACCGATATTGGTATCGTGGTAAATGACTTCTTAATGGAGAACTTCCCAGATATTTTGGACTATAATTTTACGGCTAAAGTAGAACAAGATTTCGATAAAATTTCCGAAGGAAAAGCTGTTTGGAATGCCGAAATGAAGAAATTTTATAAGAAGTTTGAACCATCTGTTGAGGCGGTTATGAATGCTCGTTCAGAACATAAGGCAGGCGAAAGAGAATTGGGCAACGACCCAAAGACAGGCAAACCTGTATTCGTAAAGATTGGTCGCTTTGGTCCTGTGGTGCAAATTGGAACTGCTGATGATACAGATAAACCACGTTTTGCCCAACTCCCAAGCGATAAGAGCATGGAATCTTTGACCTTAGAAGATGCCTTAGAACTCTTTAAACTCCCTCGTACGGTTGGACAATTCGAAGATACCGATGTGGTAATTGGTGCTGGTCGCTTTGGTCCGTATGTGATGCACAATAAAAAATATGTTTCTTTGCCAAAAGAAGAGAACCCTCTCACGGTTGGTTTGGAAACTGCTATACAACTTATTCAGGCAAAACGTTTGCAAGAAGCACAACGCCATATCAAGAAATTCGATGAAAATCCTGATATGGAGGTTATGAATGGTCGCTACGGACCTTACATTGCCTTCGAAGGAAAGAACTATCGTATGCCGAAAAACCTCCACGATAAGGCAGCAGAGCTTACCTACGAAGAGTGTCAAGAGATTGTTAAAAATGCGCCAGCACCTAAAACAAGGCGTACACGCAAATAAAAAATATAGTAACCTGCCTTTCCCTGCGAAGGGCAGGGATATAAATGAATGATTAATAACGTAGAAAATAAACCTTCACGCATCATCATTTTGGGTTACATGGGGGCTGGAAAAACCACCTTAGGTCATGCTTTGTCAAAGGTTTTGGATATGCCTTTCTATGATTTGGATTGGTATATTGAAAGCAGAATGCGCAAAACGGTGTCGCAAATCTTTGAAGAACGTGGCGAAGAGGGATTCCGAACCATAGAAAGGAATATGTTGCACGAGGTGGCAGAATTTGAAAATGTCATCATTTCGTGCGGAGGTGGCACTCCATGCTTCTTCGATAACATGGAATATATGAACCAACAGGGCGAAACAGTCTATCTTTCAGCCACGCCAGAAATACTTTACCAACATCTACAAATGGGAAAAAAGGAGCGACCACTGCTCAAAGGTAAGTCGGAAGAGGAACTAAAAATGTTCATGCAAACTCAACTCAACGATAGGAATGTTTATTACAACCAAGCAAAGCATATTTTCCGTGTAGAATTAATGGACACTCGCGACAAAATACAGCTCCTTGCCGAACGCCTTATCAACGATTTGGGCATCAAAAAGAACAATACAAATATAAAATTATAATTGGAATAGAGAATGAAAAAATGGACGATTGAAGATTCAAAGGAACTCTACAACATCAAAGGTTGGGGTACTTCTTATTTCGGAATAAACGAACAGGGTAATGTTTTCGTTACACCTTGCAAAGATAACACACAATTAGATTTGTGTGAAATCATGGACGAGTTGGTGTTACGCGATGTTACACCACCTGTTTTGCTCCGTTTTCCAGATATTCTTGACAATCGTATTGAGATGACTTCATCGTGTTTTGAAATCGCAAAGAAGGAATACGATTACAAAGGAGAGAACTTCATAATCTATCCGATTAAGGTTAATCAGATGCAACCTGTTGTTGATGAAATTATTTCGCACGGCAGAAAATTCAATCTTGGCTTGGAAGCAGGTTCAAAGCCTGAACTTCACGCCGTGATAGCAGTACAATGTCAAAGCGATTCGCCTATTATTTGCAACGGATACAAAGACCAAAGCTACATAGAATTGGCTCTTTTAGCACAGAAAATGGGCAAACGCATCTTCATTGTGGTTGAAAAACTCAATGAAATAGACATTATTGCCAAAGCAGCAAAGAAACTTAACGTGAAGCCAAACATTGGTATTCGTATAAAATTGGCATCAACTGGCTCTGGAAAATGGTCGGAAAGTGGTGGCGATGCGTCTAAATTCGGACTCACTGCATCGGAACTTTTGCAAGCATTAGATATTCTTGACGAAAAAGGTTTGCACGATTGCTTGCGTTTAATCCACTTCCATATTGGTTCGCAAATTACCAAAATACGCCGCATTCAGACCGCTCTTACCGAAGCAGCCCAATACTATGCAAATTTGAGAAAAATGGGTTACAACGTCGACTTCGTCGATTGTGGTGGCGGATTAGGCATTGATTACGATGGAACTCGCTCGTCAAGCAGCGAAAGTTCGATTAATTACACCATTCAAGAGTATGTAAACGACTGCGTTTGCACTTTTGTCGATGCCTCAAATAAGCATAATATTCCTCACCCAAATATCATTACGGAAAGCGGACGAAGCGTTGCTGCCCACCATTCCATACTCGTTATTGATGTGTTGGAAACAGCTTCGTTGCCAGAAATGGACGAAGAATTTGAAGCAAAGGAAACCGACCATCAATTGGTTCGTGAGCTTTACAAGATTTGGGACAACCTAAATTCGCGTAATATGTTAGAAGACTGGCACGATGCCGAACAAATTCGTGAAGAATCGTTAGAACTTTTCTCACACGGATTGGTCGATTTGAAAACTCGTGCCGAAATAGAAGCCATGTATTGGAGTGTTTGCCATGAAATAAATACTTTGGCAAAAGGCATGAAACACGCTCCTGACGAGTTGCGCAACTTGGATAAAATCCTTGCCGATAAATACTTCTGCAACTTCTCCTTGTTCCAATCCTTGCCTGATAGTTGGGCTATCGACCAATTATTTCCTGTAATGCCTATTCAAAGACTGAACGAACGACCAACAAGAAAATGTACCTTGCAAGATATTACTTGCGATAGCGATGGAAAAATTGCCAATTTTGTTACCGAAGGACGCACCTCTCATGTGTTGCCAGTTCACGCTTTGAAACGCAACGAGCCTTACTATTTGGGTGTATTCCTCGTTGGTGCTTATCAAGAAATACTCGGCGATATGCACAATCTCTTTGGCGATACCAACGCAGTACACCTTTCTGTGAAGGACGGAGCCTATCATATTGACCAAATTTTTGATGGTGAAACCGTTGCCGAAGTGCTTGAATATGTGCAATATAACCCTAAAAAATTGGTTCGACAGCTTGAAATTTGGGTTACAAAGAGCGTAAAACAAGGTAAAATTTCACTAGAAGAAGGTAAGGAATTTTTGAATAATTACCGAAGTGGACTTTACGGTTACACTTACTTAGAGTAAAGATTTTTATTGAAATCCAAGCAAATATTTTTCATTTGTGCGGGCTTTTGTTCATCTATCTTTTATATTTCACACCAAGATATTAAGCAAAAGCTCGCACGAATAAAAGAAAATGTAGCAGTAACCATTTATTTTAATTCGTAACAAAAGTTAAAATTATTTCTTTTTCGCCCCCTTTTGTAACTTTATCCTCACCCAATTCGTCATTAAAACAGAGAGAATGAAAAAAATCAGTTTCCGAAACGATGTCTTGCCTTTAAAGAATCAACTCTTTAGGTTGGCTCTTCGCATCTGTCTTAATCGCGAAGAAGCAGAAGATATTGTACAGGATACGATGATAAAAGTGTGGGACAGACGCTACGAATGGGACAATATTGACTCGATAGAAGCCTATAGTTTGCGTATTTGCAGAAACATTTCACTCGATAGATTAAAGAAAAAAGACAACCAAAACGCATCGTTAGAAGACGAGAACGTAGAGGTTACGAATGAAAGTATCACCCCACAAGAACGATTAATTCACCAAGACCGCATCAGAGTAGTCAAGGAAATCGTAAATGCTCTGCCCGAAAAGCAACGCTCATGTATGCAGTTACGCGACTTTGAAGGTAAGCAATACAAAGAAATTGCCGATATATTGGACATCACGGAAGAGCAAGTAAAAGTTAATATTTTCCGCGCCAGACAAACGGTAAAACAAAACTTTCAGAAAATAGAACAATATGGATTATAAGTACATAGAACAGTTAATGGAGCGTTATTGGCGCTGTGAAACTTCTCTGCAAGAGGAGGAGATACTTCGTTCGTTCTTCTCTCAGGAGGACGTACCTGCCAATTTGCTGCCTTATAAGGAATTGTTCAGCTACGAACAAACCGAAAAGGCAACCGAGATACTGGGTGAAGACTTTGACAAAAAGATACTCGGAATGGTCAATGAAGACCATCCTGTAAAGGCTCGTGTAATAACCATGCGACAAAGGCTTATGCCTCTATTCAAAGCGGCGGCGGTTGTTGCTATCATACTTACTTTGCAGAACGCATTACAGGGTGCTTTAACCGATGAACAAGCGGCTCAGCAGCCTACAATGACACCTATTGAAAATACAGCCAACAAAGGTGCAGCGGTAGCAAAAGTTGATTCGGCAAAGATTGATTCTGCTCAGCAGGCACAAGCAATAGCACCTTCCGATGTAAATTAAGAAATATCATTTAATGCTTTCTCTATAAAACAAATCATTTTTCTATAAAACAACTCGAAACTGCGAAGTTTCATATCTCAAATTTTGATAGCATATTAGAGTAAAAAGCTAGCACCATGGTGCTAGCTTTTTTGTTTTATGTTGAAATATCGTTCAAATTTTGCTTTAAATTTCCCACCTTTTGATTTTTCTTAAAATCGTCTTTGTCAGATAAAGGATAGTATAAGGCGTTCAATTTCGTTACAAATAGGAAGTTTACATTTTGTTTTTGGTGTTTTGTAAGCATCCAATATTAGCCGCCTTTCACACCAACAAATAACCCTTATATGTCTGGCAGCATATAAGGGTTATTTGTTATTTGAAGTTTGAAGGTAG